>Ga0208040_1001969_pt1 | contig 19107 bp, 22 predicted proteins | sample AD_UKC083_MetaG_FD_184431 | JGI IMG/M metagenome (GOLD analysis project Ga0208040, IMG submission 184431) | Active sludge microbial communities of municipal wastewater-treating anaerobic digesters from USA - AD_UKC083_MetaG (SPAdes) (version 2) | ecosystem: Engineered > Bioreactor > Anaerobic >...
AATTAGTCAAAAAACCGCTGATAATTTCGATAAACAAAATAGACTCAGTTTCAGAAAAAGATCTCGAAAAAATTGAAGATGAATTAAAAAAACGCCTCAAAAAGAAAACACTCAAAGTCTACAGAATCTCCGCGGTAACAGGAGAAGGGTTGAAAGAATTATTATTTGAAGCGCTTAAACAAATCAGAAGTTACAAATTAAAAGAATCAAAAAAAGCAACAAAACAAAAAGAAAAACTGAGTTTGGAAGTGCCGATACTCAAACCTCACGAAGAATTGGTAAAATTCAAAATCGTAAAAGTCAAAAAAACGAAGAAAAACAAGGTGTTCTTTGTATCTGGAAAACGTATAGAGCAACTGTTAAATATGACTAATATTGACAATCTGGAAGGACTCGAGCGTATCTATCATTTCTTGAGCAAAATGGGTATACTCAAGGCCGTGAAACGACTCGGCGCGACACACGATGATCAGATTGAAATAGCTGGAAAACGCATTCCTTACAGAGAGTAGTTGTCACCAAAATTTCTGTAAATTTCGCATACAATATGAAAATAATAGTAGGACTCGGAAATCCAGGCTCAAAATATCAGAACAACCGTCACAATACGGGTTTTATGGCGCTCGATGCGTTACAAGAGAAACTCGAGGCAACAGACTGGAAAGAAGAATCGAAATTCAAGGCAATAATTTCGGAGACAGTCACAAAAGGGGAAAAAACTCTTCTGGTGAAACCTATGACTTTTATGAATCTTTCGGGAGAAGCGATCGTTAAAATTCTAAATTTCTACAAAGCCGATCTCCAAGACTTGACCGTGATCTACGATGACCTCGACCTACCAACCGGCACGATCCGCATTCGCTCTAAAGGCTCCGCAGGCACCCACAACGGAATGAAATCAATTATTCAACTCCTAGGCTCGGAAGAATTCAAAAGAATTCGCATAGGGATCGAATCTCGTGGAACACTCGCCTCAGAACAGCAGGACACCTCGAGCTTTGTCCTTTCAGACTTCGGTAATGAAGAAAAAGTTTTAATAGATAAAGCAATAGAGGAAGTCATAGACGAGATAATCAAAAAATCACCTTGACCTTTGGAGGCCTTTTCCGTAAATTACACTAGCAAAATTAATCTTATTTAATATGTTCGCAATAATCGAAACAGGAGGAAAACAGTACAAAGTAGCTAAAGGAGACAAACTTGAATTCGAAAAAATTGACGGCGCTGACGGTGCAGATGTCACATTTCAAGAAGTTCTTTTAGTATCTGATGGCAAAACTACAAAGATCGGAAAACCTTTAGTAGAAGGAGCCACAGTAAAAGGCAAAGTTCTCAACCAAATGAGAGCTGAAAAAATCATAGTCATCAAAAAAGAGTCAAAGAAGAGATATCAGAGAAAACAAGGTCACAGACAAGACCTCACAGTAGTCGAAATAACTGAGATAAAAGCTTAAAATGTTAGTTTGGCCGTGAAACTTAGGCGCACGCCTCAGTCTAGACTATCCACTACAAATTTAATATCTTTCGGGAGTTTACTTTCGAAAGATATTTTTTTGCCTGTCTTCGGATGAGTAATTGTCAATTGCGCCGCATGCAAGAATTGTCTGCACAGACCAAACTTTTCTTGAAATTTTTTGTTAACTTTCGGATCACCATAAACAATATCGCCCACCACAGGATGTCCAATAGCGGTCATGTGTACACGAATCTGATGAGTTCGGCCTGTTTTCAAATTCACATCCAAAAGAGAATAATATTCCATCAAATTTCCAGTTCCCATTTTAAATATTTTTGAAACTTCATACTCGGTAATTGCATTTCGTCCACGATCCTGGATGGACATCTTTTTTCTGTCGCGCAAACTTCGCCCGATAGGGGAATCAATCACGGCTTTGGTAGGCACGACCTCTCCGCGAACCAAAACAATATATTTCTTCTCAACTTTTCTTTCGCTGAATTGTTTCATGAGAGACTGCATCGCATCGTCAGTTTTCGCTACGACCAGCACTCCGGAAGTGTCTTTATCGAGCCTATGAACGATCCCAGGCCGGAGTTCACCGGATATGCCGGTCAAACTCTTCCCACAGTGATGCAAGAGCGCATTAACGATCGTACCTTCGGTATGCCCACCTGTATCGGATGGATGCACGACCATCTTTGCCGGCTTATCTATCACGATTATTTCTGAGTCCTCAAATAAAATTTTTAATTCAATGTCTTGAGCCTTGGCTTCTATCACTTTCGCCTCAGGCACGCTCACCTCGACAACCGTCCCAGCCCTCAAAACCGTCCCAGCCTTATTCGCAACCGCAACTTCACCAGCATTCAAAACTTTCACATTTCCCTCCTTAATCAACTTTTGCAAAAAAGCCCTCGTTCTATCAGGCATCGAAACAAGTAGAAATTTATCCAACCTAAATTTATCAAAATCCTTTTTTACAACTATTTTCATATTCTTTGTTATGAATCATCGCACCTTTCCACGCCAGATCAAAAATACTCCTTTGGGTTTTTGCAAATTCCTCACTCTCTATTAATACCCCAAACTCGAAACCTTTTTCAAGCGATACAACAGCAACTTTGTTATCATAAATATTAACGTCATTATCAAAAAGCTGATCGTTATCCTTTACATACATTACATCAGAATACAATATATCGCCACGATAAGCCTCTTTTAAAAAACACCTCGTTTCCTCAGTGTCTTCTACCAGTCCTTTTAATTGAATTTTATTAATAAAAATTCTTGAATGAATATAGTCTTGCAAACTTTCTTTCATATCCGAATTCAGCCATTTTTCAACAGATGCTATACACAAAATAGGGCCTTTAGAATTTAAACTATCATTATTTACGGTTTCAACTCCGTTTCTCCCTTCAAAATAGTGAACTTTTGGCTGAACAATACAGGTTTTTTTTAACATTTCCATTTTTGGAATTATATCGATCACATAGTCGCGATGATGTTCCAAAAGCCGTTTTTTGCGGTCAACATAACAAACAAGATTTTTCAAATCATTAACTGCAAAATAAATAATTCCACTTCTTAAAAAAGAGCCTATTAAGCTCTTCCTTTGCAAACTCTTCAATACTGGATAAACTGTTGGCCTTTTTAAATCTGTTTTTTTGGCGATTATATTCGCCGGCTGAGGCCCTATCTCCACAAGCGTTAAGTAGATTTTAGCCTCATTTGGGGTCAGTCCGATTTGACAGAGAGTATCTTTGAGCATCAATTCCTTCTTTCTTAATTGGTAGTTAATTTCACATGTTTATTCTAATCCATGGAAGGAACTAGATTATAGACGGATTTCTGCGTTTGTCAAGCTTTTTAAACGTTTTAAATGGTAATTAAAAGCTGTTTTGACTATATTTAACCTGTTTTAAAACCTTTAATTTAAAGAAAATTAAAAATAAATTTTATGAAAACCGATAATAAAACTATTTTGGAACGCGGGGTTGCAGAGGTAATTATAAAAAGCGAGTTGGAGAAGAAACTGAATTCGGGAAAAAAATTAAGAGTAAAACTTGGAATTGACCCAACCGGATCAGATTTACACATTGGACACGGAGTAGTCTTACGAAAACTTCGTCAATTTCAGGATAGAGGAGACCAAGCTATCTTGCTCATTGGTGATTACACGGCTCGCATCGGCGACCCCACCGGCAAATCCGAATCCAGAAAAATGCAAACAGAAGCTGAAGTGAAGAAAAACATGGAACACTACATTGAACAAGCATCCAAAATTCTCGACCTAAAAAAACTCGAGATCAGGTACAACTCCGAATGGTTCGGCAAGATGAATATGGTTGATATCCTAGAACTCACTGCAAAAAAAACAGTGAACCAAATGCTTCAAAGAGAGGACTTCAAAAACAGAATGAAGAACGCGCAGGAAATAGCCGTCACTGAATTTTTGTATCCGTTAATGCAGGGATACGATTCTGTGGCTTTGGAAGCTGACGTAGAGCTCGGTGGAACAGATCAAACATTCAACATGTTAGTCGGTCGCGATTTACAAAAAGCATTCGATTGCAAAACAATTCAAGACGTAATTACATGTCCAATACTCGAAGGCCTTGATGGAGTAGAAAAAATGAGTAAATCACTTGGTAACTACATTGGATTTAATGAATCTCCAACCGAAATTTTCGGCAAGACAATGTCTATTCCGGACAACATGATAATAAAATATTTCGAACTAGCGACAGACGTTTCAGATGATGCATTGAAACAGATTGCAAAAGATCTAAAAGCAGGCGAAAATCCGCGAAATCTAAAAGTCAGACTAGCAAAAGAATTGGTCAAGTTCTTCCATTCGGCAAAATCAGCAGACGAAGCTGAATCTGAATTTATAAATATGTTTCAAAAGAAAGAACTTCCGGATGTGATCGAAGAAAGAAAATTAAAAGCTACCAAATGGAAACTAGTCGATCTTCTCGCGGAAACCGGCATGGTCGCCAGCAAAAACGAAGCTCGCCGCATGATCGAACAAGGCGGAGTCAAGGTAAATCAAGAAAAGACAACCTCGATTGATTTAGAAATAGATATTTCAGAAGAGACTTTGCTACAAATAGGAAAAAGAAAATTTTTGAAAGTCAGAGGGTAAAAAGTTAAAAATTATTGATTTTTTATAATAAACAGCATAATATCGGCTCTAATTTTAACCATATAAATATGCCACCATGTGAAAGATTTGATCCGGCTGATAAGCGTGAAGATGCTCAGATTCCATTTCCGGACGTCTTACATCGAACTACTCCAGTAGTAGTGTTAGACAAAGATGCGCGTCCAATACAAATACATGTTGCGGGGATATGCAGAGGGGTTAGAGGAGGATTATTTGGGTCAATAGCGGTATCACAAGAACTTGCAGAAACTCATTGTCGTAAAGGAGGTGAAAAATGCCCAAGAAATAAATAACACATATTTTACTAGTCAAGATCTTTTGGTTAAGAGATTAATATAGTAGAATCTTGGCATGAATACTCCATTACTTTCACAAATCCTTCGTACCACAAAAAAACATCTCGACTTACTGAAATCTCTGGGAATTCAAACAGTCGAAGATTTACTTTTGTATTATCCACGTGGATATACGGACTCGTCTGAATTCACACGCATTATAGACATGAAGCTCGACGAGATGAATACAGTACTCGGAACACTCACAACACTATTTAGCACACGCACACGCGGTGGTAAATCAATCCAACGCGCGACATTTCGAGACGAAACCGGCTCGATCAATGTGATGTGGTTCAATCAACCGTTTCTCACACGCATGCTCCCGCGCAACAAAGAGATAATCCTTACAGGTAAACTAAAAATGTCCGCCGGCAAGCTGGTGTTCCAGGCTCCTACATATGAGATGGTAAATAAGTCTCAAGAAACTGTTCACTCAGGTCGTATCGTTCCTGTTTACCACGAGACCGAAGGCTTGAGCTCAAAATGGCTTCGGGAAAAAATCAAACCACTTGTAGATGAATGGGCGAACCATTTTGAAGAATATATGCCGGAAGAAATTCTTCGCGCCGAAAAGCTCATTGATCTGCCAACAGCAATCAAAAACATTCATTTCCCGGAAAATGACGAGATGCTAAAAAAAGCGCGAGAGCGTCTGAGTTTTGATGAACTTTTTTTATTACAATTAAAAGTACTTCAAAAGAAAAAAACATGGCAAAAAGTGAACGAAGAAGAAATCAAAAGAATGAAAATAGAATCAGAGGAGATTAAAAGATTTGTAGAAAAATTACCTTTCGAACTCACGGAAGCGCAAAAAAAAGTTATTAATGAAATCCTTTCAGACTTAAACCAGCCGTTTCCAATGCATCGTCTGCTACAAGGAGATGTTGGCTCAGGGAAAACGATAGTAGCAATCATCGCTGCGTTAAATGCCATACAAAACGGATTCCAAGTCGTAATAATGGCACCAACAGAAATTCTGGCAAAACAACACTATTATTCATTTACAAAATTTTTCAAAGACCATTCGCTAAACATCAAATTCATCTCAGGCAGTACATCAAAACCAGAAAAAGAAGAGACCATCAAACAGATGAAAACAGGAACCTGTGATATAGTCGTCGGCACTCATGCGCTAATCCAAGACTCAATCGGATTCAAAAATCTCGGTCTCGCAATCATCGACGAGCAACATCGCTTCGGCGTCAAGCAACGCGCGACATTAAAAGAAATAGGCAAGAGTCCTCACTTACTCAGTCTATCTGCTACCCCGATCCCACGCACTCTCGCGATCACTATCTACGGCGACCAGGACCTCTCCATCCTCGACGAAATGCCAAAAGGCCGTCAACGCATCATTACTCGTGTCGTCCCGGAAGAAAAACGCATGGACGCATATCGCTGGATAGACGATCAGATCCTCAAAGGCCGCCAAGCATTCATCATCTGTCCATTGATCGACGAATCCGACGTTCTCGAAGTAAAATCCGTCATAAACGAATACGACTACCTATCAAATCACATTTTCAAACGCGATACGGTCGGCCTACTACACGGACGCATGTCTCAGGACGAAAAAGACCAAATCATGGCGGATTTCAAAGACAATAAAATCAATATTCTCGTTTCCACTTCTGTTATTGAGGTCGGTATCGACGTCCCGAATGCGACAATCATGATCATCGAAGGCGCTGAACGATTTGGTCTTTCCCAGCTTCATCAATTTCGTGGACGTGTGGGCAGGGGAGAGCACCAGTCTTATTGCTTCTTATTCACAAACAAACTCTCGCTCGAAGGTGCGAAACGCATGCAAGCGATGGAACAACATCACAGCGGATTTAAATTAGCAGAAATTGACCTTGAGTTAAGAGGCCCAGGCGAAATTTATGGCGTCAAACAAAGCGGAATCCCTGACCTCAAAATGGCAACATTAACAGATTCAGAGCTCATAGCACGAGCACGTCATCAAGCCGTAGGTTTACTAAAAAAAGATCTCGACTTAAACCAACACAAAAAACTTTCAGAGAAATTTGAAAACCTTCCGGAAGTTTACATTCAAGACTAAAGTTTTTCTACACTCCATCCGCCTTCCTGATTGGCATCAGCAAAGATTCCCACAACATTCACTTCGTTACGAAGGTCTTCAGGAATCCAACTTCTTACTAATTCAACAGTATCATTCACGTCTTTAAGGTGCTGCTCATTTTCAACAGGATTCCCAGCGCAATGATTTCCGTGACCAACAACAGCAACATTTCTTGAACCATGTCCTTGTATAGAAACATTAACCACCATAAATTTAGCCCAATCTACTAATATTTGATGAATAGTTTCCGGAGTCACATCACCGCCAAGTTTTTCTACTTCTCCAGAAATCCATCCTTTAAAAGCAGCATCTCCACCTTTCAAAAAAAGACCATCAGCACCAGGTCCCGTGATTTTGTCAATTTTTTCAACTCCAAACAATTCTTTCAAGAATTTCGTCGTATCGTCGTCTGGACGACCATCCATACATTCTATAGCAGTTCCGAACGTAATTTGCTCATTTGACATAAAAATTTTGGTTATTTATTAATTTTATTTGGAAGAATCCTACAGTCAAAAAACAAAAAGTCAAGACTGGAAAAAGCATTTTTATAGAATACAACGGAGCTTTTTACAAAACACAGCCGACCTAAATATCAACTTTTCTTACAAAACGCGTTAAATCGCGAGTTTTTATTTATGGCTCACAGAAGCCCATATCGCCACAATAATAAATATTCCCATGATAACGAGAGCCGAAATACCTATAAATAGCATCATGAAGGAATTTTAACATTAAAAAAATATTCATTAAAACAAAACGAATGCTAACGTAATAAAATGAAGCAATAAATTAACATAAGAATCCTAAACCAGAACAAAATCATAAAACCGCCTAAAGTCAACTCGGTACAGTAAAACGCTTTGCACAAGATACATTGTGCAAACTAACATGTATTTCTTAATAAAACCTAAGGCCTATTCCCTTTTTGGTATCTACGCAACGCACTCGCTTGTCTCAATCTTGAATGGTAATACTGTCTCATTTCATTTTGTACCAGCGGATTCACGAATCCTTTATACCTTGGATAACATGTATGTAAAAATCTATAATAATCTTGATCCCCTCTTATGTAACCTTTTCTTTCAGCCACATCTATTTTCTCATCAGCGCAATCCAAAAAACCATCACTTCCAAGAGCAAAAAACAATTCAGCTCGTCTCACAGACGAAAGCTCCCAAACATCACATTCAGAGAGTTTTTCAAAACTACGCGGATCAATCAAAAATTTATAACCACTTTGCCCCGAAGATTGAATTGAATCAGCAACACAACTGATCACACGATCTCGATAAGAATCGGTAAGTGTTAAAACCTCATTACCAAGCATTCCACCCAAAAACAGCAAAACACCGGTCACAAAAGCCTTATCTTTGAGAGACAAAGGTTTTGAATCACAAACATTTTCATTGTATTCAACAAAAGACATCAAACCATATTAAAGTTAAGGAAGGATCTTAAACGCCTAAAAGAATTTAGTCAACAAACGTTATTCAATCACTCGAATTAATCGGAGATTTAAATATAATATACCTGATACAATTCCCCATCTTTAAACCCAAGCTTTCTATAGTAATCTCTCACTCCAACTCCACTTATCACAGCAAGTTTTTTCAAACCGTATTTTTTTGTAATTTCCAAAGCTTCATCAACCAACCTCGAACCATAACCTTTATGCTGGCCGGCTTTTTGCATTTGCCCTCTCACCTTCACCTGCTCACCAAAAACATGAATCTCTCTGATTACAGAAGCATCTTGAAGATCCTTCAATGGATGTCTTTCTTCTGAGAAATGCTGTGAAGGAATTCTTAAACGCAAAAATCCTATTAATTTATCCTGTTTTTTATCTTCAAAACTTAAAAAATACTCTTTACCATCTGAAGAATCATATTCTCTAGTTACAAGCTTCACGTCCGAAGCTTTGAACAAAGAATCTTTAATCTCTCTACATCTGATACAATTGCATTTTTTCCCGAGAAGTTTCATCTCTTCTTGTACGACTTGCCTGAGATTCGACACCTTACTTCCTCCAATAATACTCTCCGCAGGAATATCACGAATCAGCCTGGTAATTCTACAATAATGTGGGACAATTTCTTTGAATTTAACCAGTAAATCAACCAATTGCCTATCCGTATAAGGTTTATGTTTGCCGGCACGATAAAGTACCTCAAGCGGAGTTCCAGGAATTACCACACAAGGATAAATTTTCAGCCAATCGGGCCGAAAATCCGGATCCTCGAAAAGCATCTTAAACATCTCAAAGTCCTTTTTCAGACTACTTCCGTACATATTCGGCATAAAATGCACATTGATTTTGAACCCAAAATCTTTCAAAAGTTTCATCGCGTCGCGAACTTCTCGGACCGTGTGTCCCCTACTATTTAACCTGTAAATTTCATCATCCAGACACTGAACTCCGATCTCGACCTTCGTTACGCCAAGTTCTCTAAAAAACTTTAATTCATCAGACTTGACATAATCCGGCCTTGTTTCAATAGACAGGCCGACACACCTGTGATTCGCCTTTTCGTTAACAAATTCCGCTTCTGTTAATGATCTGGCTTTGTCGCCATTCACGACGTCCTTATCTGTTACTTTGGCATTTGTCGTATTTGCTTGTCCACTCCCCCGACCACTCTTGTCTACTCCCCTAACAGAAGAAAAATCAAAATTGAGTCCGTTGAAAACTCCGCGCACAAAATTTCTTTGATAACTGCGCGGATAGAAATTAAAAGTTCCACCGGAAATAATAACTTCGATCTTCGACGTCTCGTGACCGGTCTTATTCAACCCCTTTAATCTCGCAACAACCTGTTTATAAGGATCAAAATCATTCAAAATCGCCCTCATCACTGCAGGTTCATTACTGAGATAACTCTTCGGCATATCTTTTTCCTTCGGACAATAAATACATTTACCGGGACAATCATAATCCTTCGTAATCACAGTGATCGAAGCGATACCGGAAAGACTGCGCACTCCCCTCTTGCGAATTAATTTTTCAAAAGCCGCGTTCGGCTCAAGATCATCGGTTTCGACAAGATGATTGTAGGCCTTTAGAAGCTCAATACTCGAAAAACTCGAAATTTTATACTTCAAAGAAAATTGGTTTTTCAAAACTTGTAAATCCTTTCGATTCGAAATTCCTTTCGACAAGGCTTGTTTCACGAACTCCTCCGCTATATGATCTATCTGCATATGATTATTTAAGCCTTGAGATACTAGCATGAAGGAGAAAACAAAAAAAGAAATACTGGCGTCCGTAAAAAAGACATACAACTCGATCGCAGAAGATTTTTCTGAAACAAGAAAAATGCACTGGCACGAATTCGAAGATTTTTTGAAGTACGTAAAAAACAACGACACGATCATCGACCTAGGCTGCGGCAATGGAAGACTCTTCCACTTCTTAAAAGATAAAAGAAAAATTAAATATCTCGGGATCGATAACAGCGAGAAATTACTAGAAGAAGCCAAGAAACTCCTCCCTAAAACGAAATTCATTGAGGGAGATTTATTAAAAGTGCCAGCTCGAAACGCATCGGCAAAAATTGTAGCCTGCATCGCAGCATTTCATCATTTACCGTCAAAAGAACTTCGCGAAAAATCATTAAAAGAAATGCATCGAATCCTAGAAAAAAATGGTAAACTACTACTAACAGTTTGGAATTTATTAGCTCAACCGAAGTACAAAGAAGAAGTTAAGAAAGCCTCCCTCAGATGGTTCAAAACATTAGGTAAATACGAGAAACGCGGCCTGCTTATTCCATGGGGAGATGAAAAAATTCCACGTTACTACTACGCATTCAAAGAAAAAGAAATCGAAAAATTATTAAAAAAATATTTTAAAATCATTGAGAAACGCGTCGACAAAAACTTAATCTACATATGCGAAAAACTATAAATATTCTCGGAGTAAATTTCGATATCATCACGTCCATCGAAGCCGTGTCACGAGTCGACAACTGGCTTTCTACATACAGCGGATTTTTCAATTTCAGGAAACAGTATTTGGTAGTTACACCAAATCCGGAAATCGTATTGGAGGCAAACAAGAATTCCGAATATATGGAAGTTCTCAACAACGCTGACATGAGCATTCCAGACGGAATGGGAATTTTGTGGGCTTCAAAATTCAAAAAAATAACAGAAGCAGAAAATAATAAATGGAAACGCTTAAGTAAATTTTTTATCTCACTTGGATTCACGGCATTGAGCAAAAAATACGCAACAACAGAAATTCCTGAACGCGTAACAGGAGTGGATTTAATGGAAAAGATTTGTGCGATGGCTGGAGAACGTGGACACAGCATATTTCTACTCGGCGCAGCAGAAGGAGTCGCAGAAAAAACAGCGGTTAAATTAATTCAAAAATATCCAAATTTAAAGATCGTTGGAACATTCGCAGGGACGCCAAGCGAAGAAGATGAAACAGACATTGTAGAATTAATAAATTCAACAAAACCAGAAATAATCTTCGTAGCCTACGGAGCACCAAAACAAGAACTTTGGTTAAGCAGAAACCTCCGAAAACTCGAAACAGTCCGAGTCGGTATGGGAGTCGGCGGAAGCTTCGATTTCATCTCTGGTGAGGTCCCACGCGCACCTGTAAAACTAAGAAAAGCAGGCCTCGAATGGCTCTACAGGCTCTACAAACAACCAAGCAGAGTGAAAAGAATTTGGAATGCGGTTGTGACATTTCCAGTAAAAATCTTTAAGAACAAATGATCGTGCAAAAGATTAAATTAAAAAGAAAAACAGACGGGAAAGAAGTTGAATGTACTGTTGAAATACTAGACGGCAAAAGCCTTAAAAAAATAGTAGAACTAGAAAAAAATATAGTTGAAAACCTCCCTAGTAGAGATTTATTTCAAGATGACACGGATGACTTGATATTGGATTTCTTGGGCAGGAGAGGACTAGCATACGGAGTAATAAACGAAGACAACTTAATTGCTTGCTCGGCTTTATATTTTCCAGGGGAGAGAGAAGAGAATTTAGGAATAGATATAGGATTAGAAGAAGACTTGCAAACGGTAGTACACCTAGAAACAATAATGGTACATCCGGATTATAGAGGAAACGGACTCCAAAAAATATTAGCAGAAATTCTTATAAAAGAGGCGAAAAACAGAGGATTTAAACACGTCCTAGCCACGGTATCACCGAAGAATACCGTAAGTTATACAAACTTTGAAAAACTAGGCTTTAAAAAAATCACAACAAAAATAAAATTCGGAGATAAATTGAGAGACATCATGTACATGAAAATCTAACGATTTTATTTCCTTCCCTTCTTCTTCATCTCCAAAAGCTGGTTTACATAAGGAGTGATTTTTTCGATTAGATAATTTGCAGCTTTGAGAGGACTGATAATGGAAGTTTTTACTCTGTTTGAAATATCTTTTACATCGTCGAGAATTTTTGAAATATCACGCAAAATAAACATCACATAAAGAAGCGTCATACAAATAAAAATCACAAACACGATAATCCCGACAGCGCCGGCCATTCTTAAAACATCAGCAGAAGTTTCAAACATAGTAATGAGGTTAAATTAGGTTTAATTACACTAATATTATAACATTTTTCGCACCATTTCGTCCACTATCTTCGGATTTGCTTTGCCTTTCATTTCCTTCATAACCAATCCGATCAACGACCCGATAGCACGATCTTTTCCTCCTTTTATATCCGCAACGACACCTGGATTCGCATCAACTATCTTCTTGCAGATCGCCTCTATCGCACCGGTATCACTCACTTGCTCGAGACCTTTTTCCTTCACTATTTCTCCAGCCGAACGACCACTAGAATACATCTCATCAAAAACATCACCCTTCGCCACGTTATTCGAAATCGCGCCGGAAACAACCATCTTCAACAAATCCCCCATCATCTCGGCAGTCACTTTTTGCTCACCGACGGTAATCAATTCCTCTCGCAAATATTTCATCAAAACAGTTAAAACAAACGAAGCAGCCAACCGAGCATCTCCGCAAATCTCGACAACCTTCTCATAATAATCCGCTAAGTCGGAATCCAAAGTCAAAACCCTCGAATCGTCGTCGTTCAGGCCATACGAAGCCATAAATCGAGCCTTTTTGACAGAAGGCAACTCTGGTAAGCCGGCTTTGTATCGCTCGATTTCCTCCTCCGTGATAATAATCGGCGGAATGTCCGGCTCAGGGAAATATCTATAGTCACTCGAACCCTCCTTACTACGCATTATGTAAATTTCTTGTTTGTCGTCATTCCAGCCAACTGTGAAATCCTCTTCTTGTTTCTCCCCTGCCTCATAAAGAGCAGTTTGGCGGAGAATCTCAGCATCGATCGCGGCCTCAAGAGCTTTGAACGAATTTAAGTTTTTAATTTCCGAACGATGATTCAAAATTTTCTCACCTTTTTTTCGGATCGAAACGCTGGCATCGAAACGCATCATACCTTTTTCCATATCAGCTTCGCTCGCGCCAACATATCGCAAAATCTTCTGAATCTCTTTCGCATAAGCAGAGGCTTCGGCTGAAGATCTAATATCAGGATCACTCACTATCTCCATCAGAGGCGCACCGGCCCTATTGAAATCAACCAAAGTTCCAGCCGGAACATGAGTCAATTTCCCTGCGTCGTCCTCCAGGTGAAGACGAGTGATATTCACGACTTTCTTCGTGCTTCCATTGTCTGCGCCACCTCCAACATCGATACTTCCAACATCGATCTCGACACGCCCTTTCAATGAAAGAGGTTGATCGAACTGCGAAATTTGAAATCCTTTCGGAGAATCCGGATAGAAATAATTTTTGCGATCGAACTTGGAAAATTTCTGCACCTCGCACCTAAGAGCTAGAGCGGCCTGAATCCCCTTCTTCAAAGCTTCTTCATTCAACACGGGAAGCATTCCCGGAAATCCCATACAAACAGGACAAACATTAACATTCGGTGGTAAACCAAAAGAATCATTACTACATCTGCAAAACATCTTCGTTTTCGTAGAAATATGAGCATGAATTTCCAATCCTATTACCGCTTCGAATTCCTGCATAAACTAAATTAAATAAAGTTATAATTTTCTGATCGATTTCTAGATCAAATTCTAGATCGACTTTTCAAGCGCCATTATAACCTTTTTCTGTAATGTCTTCAAAGTGGAATTGTTTTCCAAAACTATATCTGTTCTAATAGAGACAGGAATCATATCAAGAATTTCACCAACCAAACCTCCGTCAACTCCCCTATCATTCAGAGATTTTTTAATTTCATCCAAAGGCCTTTCAATAAACAAAATTTTATCGACAACCTTGCCAAGTCCTTTTTCTTCAAAATAAAAAGCCTCTACAGCGACTTTGTCACTATCTTCACATGAATCTATAAATTTTCGAATTTCATTTATAACAAGCGGATGTATCAGCGCATTCAAAATCTTCAATTTCTTGCGATCGCCAAAAACCACTTTTAACAATTTTCTCCTGTTCACATTTCCATTTTTCGAAATAAATTCCTCACCAAAAAAATCAGCAATTCTCCTCTGTCCTTCACGTCCGGCCCGATACAAATCATGAACTATTTTATCGGCATCCAAAACTTTCCACCCAAGACCAGCCAAAACTTTCAAAACCTCCGATTTCCCTGAAGCGGTTTTGCCACATACACCCAAAACAAAAACTTTTTTTTTGACCACAAAACGCAAAATTTAAAATCTAAGATTAAAAACAAGTCTTCTAAACTATTTCTTTTTTATATTAGAACATCCTCCTTTTTCCTTCACATGGGTTGCTATCATCTCGGCAAGCATTCCTTTGAGAGCCTCATGATCAGAGAACATCCTCTCTTTCACAAACTCGGTCTGATAATCCATAATTTTCTTATTAACAGCAGCAGGATTCGGAGCATCGTACAGATTAATGTGAATACCCGAACCCATTTTATCAATTACGATATGCCCATAATTCAAAAGTGTTGGCAAAACTCCTTTTACCTCAAAAGAAATACCGTCAATAGTATGATATTCAATTTTCTTTGAAGCATTATCAAAAATTCCTTTTCTTTCAACATCGATAACACCCTCATTAGTTAATAACAAACAATCAAAATACCAATCAAGAAATCCAAAAATATAGAAAACAATACCAACAACAAGCCAAGCCAGACATATAGGCCAAAACCCAGGATAAAAAACAAAAATTATCAAAGGTGGCAGAATTCCAAAAGTAGTTGCTTTCCATACTTTTTTCTTCAAAATAAACCAATGACGGTGAACTATTTCAATAATTTCTTCACCATCATCCAAATGCTTCTTGTATAAAGCTTCTCTCCATTTCATATGATAGCATTATACCATTTTTTGCTTTACTTTTGCAATTTTGAGAATACTATTCATAGGTCTTAAAAAAAACAAATATGGCATCATCTCTTTGGCAGAAAATAAAACCATCTTTAATATGGATGGCCGACCTTGTAGTAAATGTAGCTATAGTTTTTGGAGTAGTCTTATTGGTTGAAAAATTTTTAGTCACACCTTTTGACATATATGGGCCTTCAATGTGTGATTCTTTGAATAATATTAATGAAGAATGCATAAAAGAATATGGAGAAAAAATAATATTAAATAAAGCAGGATACTACGTTGAAGAGCCAAAAAGAGGAGATATAATCGTTTTTGTGCCAAAATTTTCAGATGAAAAATATTTTATAAAAAGAATAATAGGGTTGCCTGGAGAAACAGTCGAAATATTAAATGGAGAAGTTTATATAACAAATTCAGACCACCCAAACGGAACAAAATTAGAAGAGCCATATTTGAACGAAGAAAACAGGCGTAACACGCCAACTTTCGCGACAGGATACAAGATTTTTACCGTCCCGGAAGGAGAGTATTTCACAATGGGAGACAATAGAAATGCAAGTACGGATTCAAGAACTTGTTTCAAAAATCCATACGCCGGAGGATGTGAAGGAGATCCTGAAAACGCATTTGTTCCATTAAAAAATATAGAAGGAAAAGCGTGGGTTTCTTTTTGGCCGGTTAGCAAAATACGAGTCATAGAAGACCCGGTATATTTCGAAGAATCAAATCAAATGTCTTCTTTGGAAGCAAAATAAAGTTCTATCAAAACAGCAGACATTACAAGCAATCCGCCTGACCACCAGGTCAAGACTTTCAACATAAGCAGAACAAGACAACTAACAGCGATCAAAGAAAGAAGAACGCCCTGCCTCAAAGATATATTCAAATGCACGTAAAAAATCTCATTTCTATAAAGCCAAATTCTAAAAAAATAACCGATCAAAGTAAAAGTTCCAGTCAGCGCGATCAATAGACTCAAATAAAAAAACGCCAAAGCAACAGAAGTATTAGCAAAAGGATCGAACTTAAAAATCACAGTAACAAAACCAATCCAAGCAAGTATAGAAATCCCCAAGATAATCAATAAATAATTTTTATGACTCATTTTTTTGTTGTTGTTCCAATTTTTTTAATATCAATGGAATTTTTTTAAAATCCTCTTCCAGAATTGTCCTGTTTCTAGGGTCATACAAAGCAAACGCAGGATGATACAAAGGCAAATAAACCTGTAATTTTTGCCAAATTCCTTTATAAACTTTTGGCTGACCATGCACTTGAGAAATTTTTGCATCGGGTAAAAATCTGGCCGTTGAATGACGACCAAGAGTCACAACCAGCAAAGGTTGTATGGCTTTTAATTGACGTACCAAATAAGAATAACAAGCATCCACTTCTTCAGGAAACGGATCGCGATTTTCGGGAGGCCTACATTTCACAACATTCGTGATAAAAACGTCATCTCTTGTAAGGCCTATACTTTCTATCAATTTCGTTAATAATTTTCCGGCAGCCCCAACAAACGGTTTTCCCTGCAAATCTTCATCTTTACCCGGACCTTCGCCAATAAAAAGAATTTTTGCTTTTGGATGACCACTTCCAGGCACGACATTTGTCCTGCCAGAACAAAGTTGGCATTTGGAACAATTTGCAACATCTTTTGCAACAGCTTGTATTTCGTCAGACATGATGAAAATTTATCACAACGATGACTATTTTCCAAACACATCTTTTAAATCACCTTTGATAGTAAATCCAGCCGCTTTTGGATGCCCTCCCCCACCAAATTTCTTGGCAATTTCTGACAAATCCACGTCGTCACGACGAGTTCGAAGTGAGCCTTTTATATGCCCCCGATCTTGCTTGATAAGCATTGAATAATTAACATCTGGAACCATATTCATATAATCAATCGCACCAGCTAAATGATCCATATCCTGTCCAGGATCGAGATCCCCTTCTTTTATAACGGATAGTAAATAATTATCATCAGTAACTTCAGTGTGTTCGAAAACTTTTCCCCAAGTTTTTAACGTATCAATAGTGTTGGATCTAAAAAGCGCTTTAATAATTGGAGAAATTTTAGCTCCTCTGCGAAGTAACTCGGAAGAGATTCGCATAACTTCATCAGAAGTGTTTGAATGCATAAAACTACCAGTATCATTATAAATTCCAGTCAACAAACAAGTAGCGATTTCGGGAGTTATTTTCCAGCCAAGATAGTCGAAAATTTTATAAAGAATCATTGTAGCGGATGCTGCACTCTCCTCAACTATATTCAAATGCCCAAAATAATCATTAGAAGAATGATGATCTATATTTACAACATAAGGAGTTTTTTCTTCATCGCCAAACGGTATAAGTTCAGTATATTTTTCATGAAAATTACTCATATAATGCGCACCACAATCCACCATTACTATTAGATCATAATAAGATGGATCAATGTCGTTTTCTATAAATTTCACGTTCGGAATAAATGAATATTTTTTTGAAGGAGAATCGACACATGCCATAACAGACTCTTTCCCCAATCCTTCAAAAAACAAATTAAGAGCACACATACTCCCCAACGCGTCCCCGTCGGGTTTTCTATGCCCGATTATCAGCACTTTTTGTGCTTTTTCAGCCACCTTCCCAAATTGTTCGTAATCAGTATTTTGCATTTTCCTTTGAATTTTAAGGAGATATTATACTGCTTTTTGAAAATTAATCAATAGACCGAATTTAAACTTGTAAAAAACAATGAAAAGTAATAAGATCGCCTCCAAATTTATATCATTAAAAGAAAAAATATGCATAACAAGACTCTACACCCATATGACGATAACGGAGAAGGAACATGTCCGATAGTTGGACAAGCATGTTCTACAAGAATAGCAGCAGACGTTGATATGTACGGAGGAACTTCATTGCCAGAAGCTGTAAGTGTAAAAATTGCATTGGAAGGTGGCGTAATGGGAGAAGCTCAAGAGACAATAACTGATATAAACAAAATGGTTAATGGTATAAATACACCAGGCGTACCGGAAAGAATTCGCAAAGAAAGTATAAGAATAATTTGTGGTAAATGTAGAGCAATGGCGGCTTCAGTTATTGGACCGTTAGAAAAATAATCATTTGTTTCAGTAATAAAAAGAATATAGAATCGAGGCATGAAGATCTATTATTTCGGCACGCCAAAATTCGCAGTTCCGTCATTAAGAGCATTAGCAATGGATCCGTATTTCGAGATCCTCGGAGTAGTAACAATGACAAGTAAAAAAGGAGACAGAAATACGATAATGGAACCAGCTATAAAAGAAATAGCGGAGAAATTAAATCTCCCGGTTATTCAAAAAGACAAAATTGATGAAGAATTAATAGATGAAATCAAAAAAAACAAACCTGATTACATAGTCGTAGTTGCATATGGAGGAATTATTCCAAAAGCATTACTGGAATTCCCATGCATCAACGTGCACCCTTCCCTCCTCCCTCGCTATCGCGGAGCGTCACCAATTCAAGAAGCACTATTAAATGGCGATGAAGACACCGGAGTTTCTATAATGAAGATCGACGACCAACTAGATCACGGAGATATTTATCTCGTGCGCCGATACCCTATTGAAAAAGATGACACTTACGAAACTCTTTCTCAGAGATTAGCAGAAAAATCAGCAGAAATTTTACCATTTGCACTAAGAGATATAGAAAGCGGAATTTTGGAACCGA
>Ga0208040_1002000_pt1 | contig 18869 bp, 12 predicted proteins | sample AD_UKC083_MetaG_FD_184431 | JGI IMG/M metagenome (GOLD analysis project Ga0208040, IMG submission 184431) | Active sludge microbial communities of municipal wastewater-treating anaerobic digesters from USA - AD_UKC083_MetaG (SPAdes) (version 2) | ecosystem: Engineered > Bioreactor > Anaerobic >...
CGCAGTTTTGCAGCAGGATGTCTATTTCCGGCAATCTGTAGGGCATCTCACCGAACCAGACAATGTCCGGTCGCAGCCTGCCAGTGCATTTGGGACAGGCCGGCAGTTCGGGACTCATGTCCACTTCGTCCAGATGTAGCCTGACCCCGCACTTTGTGCAGAGGCAACTGCTGAGAGCGCCGTGCATTTCGATCACGCGGGTATTGCCGGCAGCGGTGTGGAGGCCGTCAACGTTCTGGGTGATGAGGTGGAAATTGTCGCCAAGCCAATCCTCCAGCCTGGCCAGGGCCAGGTGTCCGGGGTTGGGAGCGGCTTGTTTGGACTGTTCCCAGCGAGCTTTGTAAAAGCGCCAAACCAGTTTTGGGTCGCGATGCCAGGCTTCGGGAGTGGCAACATCCTCCACGCGGTGGTTTTCCCAAAGGCCGTCGCTGTCGCGAAAGGTGCGAAGGCCCGATTCGGCGCTGATTCCCGCCCCGGTGAGGACGAGCAGGTTTGTATTCTTCGTGACTTTGATCATTTCATCAATACCATCCTACGGGTTATTTCACGTTCGCCATTGCTGAGGCGGTATAGATAGACACCGCTGGATACGGGGCTGCCGGCGTCGTCGCGTCCGTTCCAGACGGCATTGTGGGTGCCGGAGGGCAGATCGGTGTTCACAAGTGACCGCACTCTTTGGCCGCGAAGGTTGAAGATGTCCAGATTCACGGTTGCCGCCTTCGGCAAATCGAAACAGATCGTGGTGGTGGGATTGAAGGGGTTGGGGTAGTTGCCGTGAAGGTTGAAGGCAAGGTTTGTCACCAAATCCTCTGAAGCGACGTCGAATTCGCTTTCCAAATAAACGTCGTCGATATACCAGCCTTCCCCGGTAACATAGCCGTCTGCGCCGAATATGAAGCGGAATTTGGCCATGCCCGTGTAGCTTGAAAGGTCAAATTCAGCCGGGGACCAGCCGAAACTGCCAGAATATACTTCAGTGTTGGCCGGGAAGGGGGAAGCGGGGTTGTTGTAGATGCGGCGAGGATATCCTCCGACGGGGGTGATCTGGATCCAGGGCCCTTCATCGATGGATATTTGCACCAGGCCTCCATCCCAGGCGTAGCTTGGGTTGGTGTGCACTTCGGCATCCATCCAGTGGTGGAAGTAGAGGCGGCCCTTCTTGCCAAGCGGGATTACCGGGCTTTCCAAAGCTCCGTAGGCAGAGCTGGAATAAGCTCCAGAACCGGGTCCGCCGAACTTCATTGACCAGCTGCCTTCAGCAGTGTTGTTGCGATAGCTTTCACGGTGCCACTGGTTCACGAAACTGGTCAAGGGAGCCAGGCTTTCCCAGCCGTTGGAGTCGTTTTCGAAAGTGTATTGCTGGTTGCCGATGTATAGCACGAAATTTCCTTCCAGGGTGTTTCCGTTTTCGGCGCCGAGCATGTAGCCGATGTTCACAGAACTGCCGATGGGGGCGTCGGGGGAAACCAAAACGCTGAAGGCGCTTTCATAGAGGGTGAAACTGTCGGGCCCAACTGGTGTGAGCGTGGCCTCGAAAGCGGACAATGTGACGTTGGGGTCATCACAGAAAAGGATGAGCATGGGGCTGAAAGCGTGGCCGGAACCCCTGTTGCTTACGATCATGTTCAAAGCAGGATTGTCACCGGGCAGCACCTGGGGATTGGCATTCACGAACTGGTAGGTATCCAGATGCAGTTCAGGAGCGTTCAGGATCAGGGCGGCCGGTGTATTGGAAATGTAGCTGTCGAAGCTGGCTGAAAAGTTCAGATAGGCGATCTGGTGGTCGGAGTAATTCCCCTGGACCTTAACCTGGAAGAAACCGTTTATCTCTGTGGAATCGGAGGCGGCGAGGGCATCGAATTCGTAGCTGCCGCTCAGCACAAGAAGGTTGGGCGAATTGCTTACCAGGGTGACGGTTCCCGGTCCGGTCTGATCTACAAAGCCAACGTTTTTAAGGGTTACATTGAGCCCTATTACCTCACCTGTGTGGTAGAGGCCGTCGGCATCCAGATACTGCACCTGGGAGGCCACGATGTAGGGTTGGTCGCTTGCCTGGACGCTTATCTGGCTGTGATGGGCAATGAAATTGGCGGCGATGATGCTGACATCATAATTTCCGGGAACAAGGCTTTGGATCAGATCGATGTTTATCAGGCCGGTTGCGTCGGCTGTGGCTTCGCAGAGTATGTCAGTGCCGTCTTTCAGCCTGAGGACAGCACCGGGAGCGTTGGTCTGGATCTGATAGCTGTTCAGACCCACAGCCCAATAGGAGGGAAGCTGCACGTTCATCTGCTGCGGGGTGTCACTCCAGACCATCAGGCCGGGGTCCCCGAAAAGGTTTGTTTCATAGGTTACCCAATACATTACCGGAGTGTTTTGGATGTAGGGGATATTGTCGATTTTGGAATCAACCAGAGCGAAACCGAGTTCATTGATCCCTTCCCCGAAGATGGCATCTATGTATTGGCGGTGGAACTTTTGTGAAGCGCCGTCGGTGGAACCCTGCACACCCCAGCCATATCTGGAATGGGATATCATGGCGACTGCCGCGGTGGATATGCTTGTGAACTTTTCCGTGATGCAGTCGGCGGTATATTCGCCCACGTTGGTTTCGCGGTTGTCGAATGAGCCGGCATAGCAACCCTGGGTGAAGACCACGGAAAGGTTGTGGTTGATGCCGTCATTGGTGATGGTGCTGGAGGTTACGTAGTTATTGGTCATTCTCATGGTGTATGTGGTGGCGGAATGGCCAAGGTGGTTAACCAGGTTCGGTCCGTTGCTCAGCAAAGGCCTGAGCTGGCTTCCGGTCCAGGAATCTGGGGCGCCGTAAGTGCGGTCGTACAGGGTGGTTATGTTCCAGGAAGAAGGAATTCCCACGGTTGTGTAGCCGTTGGCTGAGCTGCCGCCTATCATTTCATCCATGTAATCGCCGCCCCAAGTGGGGCCTTCCCAAAGCCATTCCCCCGCGAAAAGCGCTGTGGTGGCCTCAGCAATCACCGGTTCGTTCAGGTAGCGCTGCGTCTTGGTAATGAAATTGGCTATCTCGTCATCGGAATTGTAACATACTCGACCGATGGATAGTTCAGGCACCAGATCAGCCTCCATGTATTCGCCCCAATAACTGTCGCCGTCATTGTTCCAGTTTCCGTCCAGGCAGCTGTAATACATATCGGCGGGGATATCCGCGTCGATTGATCCGCCACTTCCCATATTAACGTAGAAGCCGCGGTGGGGAATCACGTCTGTGTCACCGGCCAGCAGTACGTGCCGGAGGGGATTGGCGGCGTAAACGTCAATGATGTAATTGCGGATCTTTTCCTGCGTGTCCGCCCCGGCGGTTTGAGCTGTGATATCCTGAACTGATTTCAGCAGGACATTTTGCCCCCGGGCATTGTATAAATCTTTAAAGGGCAGCCACTGGGCCAGCTTGGCTTCGTCGTGGATCACGAGATATTCCCAGCCGGTGGTGCGATTTCTATAATGTGGCAGATTATCAGTATTGTCAACCGCTTTCTGCAGATAAGCGGAAGTGGCAGTGTCCTGCTTCAAATTCTGCATGGCGGCCGCGGCACGTGCTGTGGAGGCGGTTTTGACCCGCAGGCTGAACTGGCGGTAAAAGACCAGTTCGTTGTTCACGGGATCGTAGCTGAAGGGGCAAACAGCGCTAAAACTGATCGGGTGCCCGGCCAGGAATTGAGTGTTAAGGCCATTGTGAGGCATAGCTGGATAGGGGGTGGCGCTTCCATAAATGGCTGGGTCCGGCTGCTGCCTTGGGTGAACCACAGTGCTGGAAAGCGGGTACTGCGGCTGCAGCGGGGCAACCGGAAGCGTGAGGGTTAAGGTCTGAGGGGAACTGAATTCCACCTGGATATCCACAGCTTCTTCTCCAATGGGGAGAAGGATCTTGGTCCCATACCAAGGCAGGTCAGGGCTGCCCGGGGTTCCCCAGCTTTGGGCTCCATCCAGTTTCAGATGGCTGTAGCCGTTTGCGGTTTTTAGTTCTGGTTCGTTCAAGGTGTAGGAAAAAACTACATCGGCTGCGAGGACCGCAAGGCCCATAGCCATAATCAGGGTCAAAATGAAATACTTCATATCCGCCAACTTATTCAGATTTTGTTTATATCGTGTTTATGCAAATGACATTCCAAAGCCCGTTTTATTTGAAACACGACACGGAGCAGAGTATGAAGATTCTGCTTGACTTTTATCAGACATGTTCACGGATAGGAAAATATCGTCAGGTTCAACCGAAACGAAGTCACAGCCAACCGTGGACGATCCAGATTAATAAATCCATTTATTTATGACTTAGCCGACATCGGCAGCACAAAAATGTGAGGTGAATGATGAAACAGATTTACGTGGTAACCGGCGCAGCCGGTCATTTGGGAAGTTATGTGGTTAAAGAGTTGCTGGACCGTGGAGAGGAGGTTCGGGCATTTGTGCTGCCAAGGGAGAAAATCCCTGCTTACGTTGAACGCAACCGCCAATCGCTGACCCGCTACGCTGGTGATGTGTGCGACCGGCAGACCCTCGACCAGTTGTTTGTGACTGATGAGGATGCTGAGTTCACGGTGATTCACTGCGCCGGACTCATCTCCATCAGCTTGGGAAAGAATCCCAAGGTCTATTCTGTGAATGTGGACGGCACAGCCAATGTGATAGCTGCTTGCCGCGAACATCAGGTCCGGCGTCTGGTCTATGTTAGCTCCGTGCATGCCATTCCAGTTCTTCCGCGCGGTCAGGTGATGTGTGAGATTTCTTCCTTCAGCCCCGACAGGGTGGTTGGCTACTATGCCAAAACCAAGGCCCTCGCGACTCAAATGGTGCTCGATGCTGCCAAATTCGGCATGGACGCCCTGGTGGTCCATCCTTCCGGGATAATCGGGCCAAATGCCCAGCGCTCCGGCAATGTAGCCCAGATGATCAGTGCTTTTTTGAAGGGAAGCTTCCGTTTCTTGATCAAAGGTGGCTTCGATTTTGTGGACGTGCGGGATGTGGCTGCGGGGATAGTTTCTGCCGCCGACAATGGCAAGGCTGGAGAGTGCTACATCCTCTCCAACCGTGTCATCAGTCTGGTTGAACTCCTGAATGAACTGGCTAAATGCAGCGGAATACCGAAACCAAAGATTCCCCTGCCGCTCTGGGTTGCCAAAGCAGTTGCCCCCTGCGCGGAACTGTATTCCAAGCTGGCCCGCAAAGCCCCTTTTTTCACACTCTATTCCTTGCAAACTATTACCGGAAACAGCCTGTATTCAAACGCCAAGGCGGTGGCGGAGCTTGCTTATAAAACCAGATCGCTGGAGGAAACCGCCAAAGACATTGTGAGAACGATGACCGGAAATCTCAGGAAGAAAAGATAGCCAAAGCCAGTCGCAAGCCCCGCAGCGAAATTCCATCAAAACATTTGTGGCCCTCAGCCAGAAATGGCGACTGCCCAAGTTCCGGACCTTATAACAAACATCTCAACCTTTTGGGGCAGAATCCATGCCATCACAACAGCGAAAAATGATAACCAAAGTTGTAGCCAAGAGCGGCCAAGGCCATGCCAGTAAATCAGGTTTCAATAAAATTCTTGACGATTTAGGCGGACTCAGATGTTTGGTTTGAAACCATTTAATATGGTGGATACGCGGCGAAATTGAGGTGAAATGTCTCACAGTCGCGCAGAAACTATCTAATTATCGCATTAGGGAGCATAGATCAATGAGAAAGTACTCCTGGTTGACACCTGTAGCCGTACTGATTTTTGTATTGGTTACATTGGTCTTCCTTTCCCCGCTGGTGATACCCAAGGGGGTAAGCTGGCCGATCAAACAGAAACTGAACCTTGGTTTGGACCTCAAGGGCGGCACTCAAATCGTCCTGGCGGTTCAAACAGACAAACTGCCGATGGCTAACAGGGCTGACGCCGTTAAAAACAATATTGAGATCATCCGCAACCGCATCGACCAATTCGGAATCGCGGAGCCGACTATCCAGAAGATAGGCGAGAGCGATATCCTGGTGCAGTTGCCAGGCGTGAAAGACCCAGCCGCTGCTGAAAACCTGGTAAAGCAATCGGCAATCCTGGAATTCAAACTGGTGGCGAATCCCGAAGAATCAGAGCGTTTTCTTGCCCAGTTGGACCAGATAATTCAAGCCAATTTGTCGAGGTTCCCGACCCTGGCAAAGATGGACGCGGAGATGAAGTCTTTGGATAAAGAGGAAAGCTCCGTTGAGGACAGCCTGAAAACCTCATCCGGCATCTTCAGGTCGCTGATAGTCACATCCGAACGGGATTACGCCGTGCGCAACGACGATGTGGAAGTCTTCCGCGCGCTGCTTCAAGACACGACTTTCGTGAACCTGAAGCCCAAGGGTTATGACCTCGCCCTCGAAAGCTTTGACGAGACCAAGAGAAGGAATGAGGAACCCAAGATAGTTTACGTTTTGAAGTCCGCCGTGGAAGTTCAGGGTTCCGACATCGATGGGGCAAGCATGGAAATTGGCTCTACCAGCAGCTCCAATCCACAAATGGCAGGAAAACCATACATTGCCCTTACCTTCACCCGCACCGGAGCCCGCAAGTTTGCCAACGTCACCGGCGACAACATCCATGAAAGGCTGGCCATCGTCGTTGACAACGCTGTCTATTCAGCGCCTGTGATCCAGGACCGCATCCCCGACGGAAAAGCCACGATCACGGGAATTTTCAGCAACGAGGAAGCCCGGTCCCTGGCCATTCTTTTGAACAACGAAAGCCTGACCGCGCCGATAGTGCTGAAAAATGCCAACCAGGTCTCTGCCACGCTGGGAACCGACAGCATCAAGAGCGGACTCATCGCGGGGCTGGTTGGCTTGCTGGCTGTTATGATATTCATGGTTTTCTTCTACAACCTCTCAGGCCTGGTCACCAACTTCATCCTCATCTTCAACGTGGGCTTCATCCTTGCGGCGATGACGATCTTTGGAGGAACCCTCACCATGCCTGGTATCGCCGGTATCATTCTTTCGATCGGAATGTCGGTGGATGCCAATGTTCTTATCTTTGAACGGATTCGTGAAGAAATGGATGCGGGAAAATCACCCCGCTCCGCCGCTGACTCCGGATTCAAGCGTGCCTCGGTTACGATTTGGGACTCCAACATCACCACCGTCATCGCGGCCTTCGTGCTTTACCAATTCGGCACTGGTCCGGTGCGTGGATTTGCCCTCACGCTTACGATAGGTATTGTCGGTTCAATTTTCTGCGCCTTGGTGTTCCTGCGTTATCTGATGGACAAGTTGTTGCTCAGCGGCAACAGGCAGACGCTTAGTATCTAAGGAGTTAACGATGAGAATACTACAGAATGTCAATTTCCCCTTCGTCCAATCCAGACGCATAACCTATGTAATCGCAGCCCTGGCCCTCATCGCCTCTGTCGTGGGCATCTTTGTCTGCGGACTGAACTGGAGCACGGATTTCACTGGCGGCGTGAGCGCCGTCATCAACATGAAACCCAAGGACCCTGGAGTTAAGCCCCTGAATATAGACCAACTCCGTGACGTTATCCGTGAAGGCGGATTCAAGGAATCAGAAATCCAGTTCATAGGAAATCCCGCTGACGCAACCTTCCAGATCAAGGTCGAAGGCAGCGATGCTGAGCAAATCAAGGAAAAAATCCTGGAACTCGTACGCGACAACCTGGATGATTACGTCAAGGGTCGCAACCTTCAAAGCGATGTCCTGCGAGAAGTTAATACAGTGGGCGCCAAAGCCGGCGCGGAAATGCGCACCAACGTGATTACCGCGGTGCTGATCGCCCTGCTGCTGATGATCATCTATATCTGGATACGCTTTGAATTCACTTTTGGCCTCATGGCGATCGTGGCTTTGTTCTTCAACGTGGTTTTGGTGGTGGGCGTCTTTGCCTGGACCGGAAAAGAGATAACCATGCAGATCATTGCCGCCTTGCTCACCATCGTTGGTTATGCCATCAACGATACTATCGTGGTTTTCGACCGGATCAGGGAAGACCTGAGATTATACCGCAAAGACCCGATCGAATCCATCTTCAACCGTGCCATTAACAGCACTCTGAGCAGAACCGTCATCACCGGCGGCTCCACCCTGCTCACGGCTTTCGCCCTCTATTTCTTCGGCGGAGCCGTTATCCACGATTTCGCTTTGGCGATAATTCTGGGTATCGTGATCGGCACGCTTTCTTCGATCTTCATTGCCAGCAACCTGGTTCTGGATACCATTAAATCAACCCGCCTGGAACAGAAATCGCTTAAGCACCTTAGCAAAAAGTAAGCGATCCAATAGAATAAATGAAAAGCCGCCTCTTGTGGGGCGGCTTTTTTTAGGCTTCATTTCCTTCCTGAGTGAAAGAGAGCCTGACTGCTTAACAATAACAATGTCCTTCCAGTCGGGCCCTGAGCCCTCATGATTATCCCCCTTGCGTGCCTCCCGCCATATCCCCGCATCGAATGCGGGCATCATGAGGGAGGCGCTTCAGGGACACGGGAAAGGGCCTTAACGGCCAGATGGCATAGCATCTAAACGTCTGCTTCACACCCACGCCATTGTATTTCGCACCTCCAGCCAATTCATCAGATTTTAAGGGGAACCTGAAAATGGCCTGCAAGTATGAAGAAAATTTGCGTTGACAGCAAGGCATGGGTTTTAATCATGGGCATTAAAGCGAATTCAGGTATAAAATATGAAACATAGGATAATTGGCATCATTTGCCTGCTGTTGACGGTTGCCGCGCTTTGCGGAGACGACCTGCAAGACAACCAGAAAAAGCTGGACAAGGTTCAGAAGGACCTGCAGGCCGCTCAGAAAAAGATCGAGCAGAATGAACGCAACAAAAGGAAGAATGAAAACGAGATAAGCAACAGCCGCCGGGCCAAGCAAAAGACCGACGCGGAAATGCGCCGCAGTCAGGAAGTGGCCCGCGAGAAACTGCAAGCCCTGAACTCGGTGAGAACTGAATTACGCACTGTCGAAGAACAAATCCGTGACCTCCGGACAGCCCAAATTTCCCAACTGGACAAGATGGTGCGCCTCTCCCGCCGCAACAAAAGCTTGAAAATGGTGCACAAAGATGAGCACTGCCTGGCCATTCTCGCCTCCAAAACCCGGAACAAGCTGATAACCCTGGGAGATGCCCAGAGCGAACTGTCCTATGAGCAAAGCCAAAAGGGACAGGAATACAGCCTGGCCAACAGCGATTTCCAAAACAAATCATCCACCAGCAAAAACCTGGCTGCCAACGTTAAAAAACTCGAAGCCCAGCAATCGCGCCTGAGCAGGGAACAGAAGAACCTGCAAAACCAAATCGCCAGATTGCAACAGGACGCTGCCAGGCTTGAGGGGCTCATCGCCAGCCTGGCCTCCAAACCCAGGTCCGACGACCAGGAACCCGCTTCCTACAAATTCAGCTCCCGAACCATTGCCTGGCCGCTGAAAGGGCGCATCATCCGCAGCTACGGCCAGGAATCCAGAGCTTACGGAACCTCGGTGGTGAGCAACGGAATAGACATTGCCGCCCCTGAATACACCACCGTCGCGGCAGCGGACGCTGGAGTGGTTGTGTTTTCCGGGTCTTATGGCGGACAGGGCAAGCTCCTGATAATCGACCACAAGAACGGCTTTTTCACCGTGTATGCCTACAACAACGATTTGCTGGTGTCCACCGGCACGAACGTCAAAAAAGGCCAGGCCGTCGCCAAATCCGGCATGACCGGCTCGGCCAGCGAGCCTTCGCTGCACTTTGAAGTGCGCAAAGACGGAAAGGCGGTCAATCCGCTCCTATATCTGGAATAGGGAAGAGGAGGCAGTACTTGGTCCTGTTGAAACAACCTTCCGTGCGGAGATTGGTAAAGTTTATCCGAAGCAGAGACCTTAAGGACAAAACCATCCTCCATTTCACGGGGGGGATGTATGGCATTGGCTGCACGGTATCGTCGCTGGAGGCGATCGACAGGATACTGAACCTCAAGGGGCGCACGGACTTGAAGGGGTTTATTGTTCTGGTTCCGCATCTGGACTGGTTCGCGGAAGAGGGGGTGGCAATTCCCGATAGGATTTTGCCCCTGCTGGAGCAGTATTGGCCGGGGAACCTAACCGTGGTTTTCAAATGTGATGACGAGAGGTTCAAGCACCTGGCGGTGGACGGAAAAGTGGCCTTCCGGGTGCCGGATGACGCCTTGCTGCGTTTGTTGATCGAGCTCTTGGAAGAGCCCATCATCAGCACCAGCATCAACATCGCCAGCCTGCCCCCGGAGAACGATTTCAAGCGCCTCACCGGGATGTTTGAGAACTGGTTTGACATCGGAATCGTTCCGGCCCCGGTGAATGTTGAATACGACGCCCAGCCCTCCACTGTCGTCGAATACGTCACCAGCCGCGAAAGCAAGAACCAGAGCGGGCTGGATGAACTCAGATGCCTGCGCGAAGGCTCCATACCTTTTTACGGGGTCAGGAATTCATTTTTGGTGCCGACCATCCTCTTTGTCTGCACTGCCAACATCTGTCGCAGCCCCATGGCCGAAAAGCTTTTCAACCACTATGTCAAAGAAGCCGGACTGAATTACATCGGCGATTCCTGCGGCCTCCTTCCCGGTGGCCAACCCATTTCGGCGGGGTCGTTGCAACTGCTTTTGGGAAAGGGCATCCTGGAAGCTCAGGACCATTTTTCCAAGCAATTCACGCCGGACATGATCAGCGGCAGCAGGCTGGTGCTCACAATGGAGGAACGACAGCGCGATTTCCTGCGTGGAAACGAGCCCAACAGCGTCGCCAAGATCCTCACCCTGAACGAATATCTGGGCGAACCGGGCGATATTGCCGATCCTTTCGGTTCCGGAATAGACACTTACCGTAAAACATTCGAGATCATAGACGACCGGATTCAGCGCCTGGTCTCCAAGCTGCGCACTCAAGCCAACCCCTCGGGATGATATATGGAAATCAAAATAACCAAAGAATTGATCGAACAACACGGCCTTTCGGAAGAAGAATACACCCGGATCAAAGAAATCCTGGGCCGGACCCCCACTTATGTGGAATTGGGCATTTTCAGCGTTATGTGGAGCGAACACGCCAGCTACAAAAACTCCATCAAACTGATAAAAACCCTGCCCCGGGATGGAAAATACCTCCTGGCCAAAGCAGGGGAGGAAAATGCCGGAGTGGTGGATATCGGTGACGGCCTGGCCATCTCTTTCAAGATCGAAAGCCACAATCATCCCTCCGCTTTGGAACCGTATCACGGCGCTGCTACCGGCGTTGGCGGCATCCTGCGCGACATTTTCACCATGGGGGCAAGGCCCATCGCGGCGCTGAATTCACTGCGTTTTGGCGATCCCCGGTCTCCCCGAACGCTCCATCTGATCCGTGAAGTGGTGCGCGGCATTGCCGATTACGGAAATTGCTTCGGCGTGCCCACCGTGGGCGGGGAAGTGTTCTTTGACGAAGCTTACGAGGAAAATCCACTGGTGAACGCTATGGCCGTGGGTTTGCTGAGTCATGAGGACCTGGCCCGTTCCGCCGCTTCCGGCATCGGCAACCTGGTGGTGTATGTTGGCGCCAAAACTGGGCGCGACGGCATTCACGGAGCCACTTTCGCCTCTGTGGACCTCAGTGAGGAATCCGCGGAGATGCGCACCGCTGTCCAGGTGGGCGACCCGTTTTACGAGAAACTGTTGCTGGAAGCCACTTTGGAAGTGATCCAGGCAGGCCTGGTGGTGGGAATCCAGGATATGGGTGCCGCCGGGCTCACCTGCTCCAGTTCCGAAATGGCAGGCAAAGGCGGAGTTGGCATCGAGCTTGACCTTGAGCACGTTCCCATCCGCGAAAAAGGCATCACTCCTTATGAGATCATGCTCTCGGAATCACAGGAACGGATGTTGCTGATCGTTGAGCCTGCCAACCTACAGGCTGTGCTGGAAGTCTTTAGCAAGTGGGAACTCGACGCGAGTGTCGTCGGCCGGGTGACGGACGACAAACTGTTACGGGTCCGCATGAAGGGTGAAACCCTGGCAGAAATCCCCGCCGAAACCCTGGTTTTGGGAGGCAGCGCCCCCGTTTACGAGAGGGAGCAAAAGGCCCCGAAAAGGCCTCCGGATCCTGATTTGGGCAGTTATCCCCAGCCGGATGACCTCGGCAAGGTTTTGCTTGACCTGCTCGCTGAACCGTCCATCGCCTCCAAAAGGGCCGTGTTTTCCCAATATGACCATATGGTGCAGATAGGAACCAAGGTGGAGCCGGGCAGCGACGCCGCGGTCATCGCCATCAAAGGGACGCAGAAAGGTATAGCGCTGGCAACGGACTGCAACGCCCGCCACTGCTGGCTTGATCCCTTTGAAGGAGCCAAGGGCGCCGTGGCAGAGGCCGCCAGGAACGTTGCCTGCAGCGGCGGCCGCCCGATCGCCGTAACCAACTGCCTCAATTTTGGCAATCCCTACAATCCCGAGGTCTATTGGTCCTTCGCAGAGGCTGTTAGGGGTATGGGGGAAGCCTGCCGCGCTCTGGAAACTCCCGTCACCGGCGGAAACGTTTCGTTTTACAACCAAAGCCCTGCCGGAGCCGTTTATCCCACTCCCGTGATCGGCATGCTGGGCTTGCTGGAAGACATCAACCACGCCACCACACAATGGTTCAAACGCCCCGGCGACCTGATCGCCCTGCTGGGTCAGCCCTGTTCCTCTTTCGGCGGCTCGCAATACCTTAAAACCGTGTTTGGCCAGGTTGCCGGTCCCGCGCCGAAGGTTGACCTGAATGCCGAAAAGAGGCTGATTGAGTTGCTGCTTGAACTTATTGCCGGGGAAAACATTGCCTCCGCCCACGATGTTTCGGAGGGCGGTTTGCTGGTATGCCTGGCAGAGAGTTGTTTCCATCCCCAGCAACGTCTTGGGGCCAAAATTGATTTCGAACTTTCCCATCCCGCCGCCGCTGAATATTTCGGCGAAAGCCAGGGCAGAGCTGTTATCAGCTTCGATCCCGGGAACTTGGATGAAGTTGCCCGGCTCTGCGCCAAACATTCCACTTCCCCGCTGTTGCTGGGTAAAGTCACTACCGGCCGTGATTTCACGGTCAATCAGGATATTTGTCTGGACACTGAGGACATGTACCGGGCCTGGGCTAACGGTCTAAACTTATAAAAGGAGAAGGAGATGAAAATGAATTTTCTCTTTGGACCAATCTTCTGGGGCATATTGCTCCTGCTGTGGGGGATCTCCATGATCCTCAAGGGCTTGAATATCGTCGATTTACCTCTGGTAAAGATATTCATTGCCATCGTCATCATCCTCTTTGGGCTTCGGTTGCTATTCGGTAACTGTGGCGTGAAAAGGTGTCACCATGTCCGCAACAGTATTGTCTCGTCTGGCAACGAGGAATACACTTCCGTGTTCGGCTCTCAAACAGTTGATCTCACCGGATTGGACCCCAATTCCAAGCCCTTGGAGATAACTGCGGTATTTGGCTCTTCTTATGTGAAGCTGCCCAACGACATCGAATTCGAGATCCAGCCCACGGCCGTGTTCGGCTCGGCCATTGTGCCGCCCAAACCGGCTCTGGACAAACCAACGATCGGCAAGGTAAAGATTGAGGCCACTGCGGTGTTCGGCAAGGTGGAGTTCGTTTACAAGGAACCAACCCGGCCCCGTCCTGCTGAAGCACCTGGAGCGCCATCTGACAGTCTCTAAAAAGCTTCTGGCCGCCCTTCCGGCCATCCTTTTACTCAATATCGCCTCGCTGCCCGGGAAGGGGCTGGGCTATGTGTTCAGCGGCGGCGGAGCGAGGGGTTTTGCGCAGTTGGGCATGCTCAAAGTCCTTGAAGAGGAAGGCGTTTATCCGGACCATGTGATGGGTTCCAGCATGGGCTCAATTTTGGGCGGGCTTTACTCTTTGGGCTACACCGCCGCTGAGGTGGAGTCGCTGATGGTCACCCTCGAATATTCTGATATCATCGATGAACGCCAGCACCGACCCGACCTCTATCCTGGCGACAGGCGCTGGCCCAGTTACGGCAATTTGCGCCTCGCTCTCAGCCCAAAAGGAATGCCGCAGGCTCCGGCAGGCCTTCTCAGCGGGGCCAAAATCGATCTCGGACTGGCTCGGCTCTTCATGCCCGCCTCAGCTCACCGGGATTTTTCCAAACTGCCAATAAACTTCGCCGGGCTAACCATCGATCTCCACACCGGGCAATTGGTGCTCCACCGCGAAGGATCATTGGGACAGGCTGTTCGCGGCGCCGCCTCCATCCCGGCTATCATAGCGCCTTTCACTTACGACGGACGCACACACATTGACGGCGGCCTCCTGCAAAACCTTCCCGTGCCGCAGCTTATCGATCTGGGAGCCGACAAAATCCTGGCTCTGAAAATCAACACCTCCATGCGGGGGGCCAATCCCAGAAACTTTTACGAGGTCTTGAACCATATCCTCAACATCGCCATGCACACCAGCATTGATGCCAACGTCGAACTCTGCGACCTCATCCTGGAGCCTGATCTGAAAGGCGTTGGCAACCTGGATTATCCCAATGCCCATGCCATCGCCAAAATCGGGGAGGACTATGCCCGCAAAAATGTAGAAGTGATCAGGGCTTTTCGCGAATCCCTGCTGGCTGAGGGCTATGTTTTCACCAAGCCGGAAAGGATATCAGAACTCACCTCAGTGCCTGTTCGCGAAATCGTCACCAAAGGCAACCGCCGGGTTCCGGCGGCCAGGATCATCGCCCTGTCAGGTTTGCGCGAAGATGTTGAATACCATCAGGACGACATCGTTAAAGCCTGCGTCCATGTTTGGAATTCCTGCGACTTCCACACAGTTTACCCCGTGCTGGAACCTCTGGAAAGCGGTTACCGCCTTGTCCTTTATGTAAGGGAACGCGAACCCCGCTATCTGCATCTGAACACCAGCTATTCCTCGGATGAAAGGTTCAGCCTGGGCGCGGTGGCGGAATTCAACGATATTTTCATGCCCGATTCCAGGTTGCTGGCCGGTTTCACCCTCGGCGGCAGGAACGAGCTCAACCTGGATTTCGTGAAGAACTTCGGCGATTTCAACGCCCCTTACCTGCGCTTGTATCCTTATCTTCGCCAGAGCACGGCCTTACGTTACAATGAAGCCGGACAGAGGACCGCCAGCCTTGATTCCCTTGAATATGGGATTGTTCCCGGTTTGGGCTTTTTCGCTGACAAGCTTTTCAGCTTGGAAGCCTTTGGCTACTTTTCCCAGGCCAAAAGCTTCGCCAAAATCCCGTCGGGCGCACCTTCCAGCGCCTGGCAAAAAAATGCCGGACTCGGCTTGAAGATTTACCATGAGAGCCTGGACAATGATGTCTTTCCCCGTTCCGGAGCGTGCTTTTTCGCCAAAACGAATATCGCGCCCCGGTCCAACCTCAGTTCCAAAAACTATGCCCGGCTTACCGCTGACCTGGATGTGTATGCCCCTCTGGCCAGGAAAGTCTCACTGCGCGCAGGTTTTGCCTACGGTTCACATTTCGGCGGACTGGCGGACAATGCAACGGACCTGATCAGCTTTGGCGGGGCGGAAGCTTTCTCCGGCTATCAGAAAGACGAATCCCCCTCCGCCGAATACAAATACGGCACCCTAAGCGCTGTTTTCGAGCCTCTTTCCAATATCTTCCTTGAAACCGGCGCCCAAGCTCTCAACACCGCCGGAAACTCTGATTGGAGCCTCGACGGAAGCCTCCTCTTCAGTTATTATGCCAGTCTGGGCTTTCGCAGTCCGGCAGGACCTCTGGGAGTTAAATTCGCCCTGAGGGAAGACGGAAAGGCAAACTTCTTTTTCAATATCGGATACACCACAGACCTGTTCTGGTTCTCGCGCAAATAGGCTTCAGACACTTAGTTCCGCCCGGGCCGCCCTTTACTCCAGCCTATTCACCTCTTTTTCACAACCCATTAAGTTCCCAATGGCTCATTGGGAACTTAATGGGTTGTGAATTGGATGTAAGTGGGTCAGGGCAAATGGGGTTTCACGCAGATTTCAAAGGAAGTGGTGCTCGCTGAAGCGCCGTCAAAGAGGAAGGGAAAAAGGTTGATGGAAGGCTGGCGTCGAGCGTAGCATCGACGACAGTAAAGAAGTTTGGCTCCTGTGTTATATGGAAACCAAAATGAGTTGCATAGCTATTTAGTCATGAAGTTGTTACACCTACTTTATGTACACTTTTGCGTGCAACGGTCTTTAAGCTTATGGGCATCATCAATACTCAGCTGGGGGGTGACTTCGCAGCACTGGTCAACGAGCCCACCAAGGTGATAATAGACCGCTGTGTGCGGCTCGGACTGAGAGACACCCAAGTGCAAGCCCCCACCAAGACTAGTATAGGTCTCTGGGGTATAGATGATCAACACTTATCTTCCACCATCCAGAAGCAGCTTTGTTCTGGATCGGGAACCACTTCGATGCCGATATCCGCCAGAGCTTTGCAGATACCCTATCCAAAGCCATCGAGCAGGGTTATACTAAAGAGATGCTGGCTGATACCCTCAAAGACCAGTTCAATGACATTGCTAATCGATCATCCCACTACTGGCAAGGACTGGCAGAGCATACAGCTCTCAGAATCAGGGAGTTCGGAAGGCTACAAGGCTATAAGAAAGCCAAAGCCAAATACTACAAGCTCGTGGTAGTCTTGGATGACCGCACCAGTGATATCTGCCGTGCTCTGGCTGCCCAAGATAAGATGTACCCGCTAAACGATGCAATCGAGGTGATGGATAACCTCATGGCTCTGGATACCAAGTCCAACAGCTTGAATGATGCCCGGGAATACATCAAAGCCCTGGCACCCTGGATCAAAGACGATCAAATCGAATACGACTCAGAGATGAATCCGGTTGGAGTTTCCGGAGCACATACACCGTTTCCACCCTTTCATTGGAAGTGCAGGACGAGTACTGAAATCATTGTATAAACAACAGAATCGATTACAAGGGTAAGAGTAATTGTGATCTGAAAGCATCAATTCTCTTTTGGGTTAAGGCAATGTAATCCTGATTTATCTCATATCCTATAAAATCTCGACTTGTTTTACACGCTGCCAATGCAGTCGTTCCGCTTCCCATAAATGGATCAAGAATTACATCACCCTTAAATGAATATAGTTGTATCAGTCTGTTAGGAAGTTCTTCTGGAAAAGGTGCTGGGTGTCCGATCCTTTTAGCACTTTCTGCCTTCATGATCCATATTGATTTAGTCCACTCCATAAAATCTTCCTTCGTAATTGTATTTATTTTGCTTTTTCGCTCTCTCTTATAATCACCTTTAGAAAAGACTAATATATACTCATGTATATCTCGTAATATAGGATTGGCAGCACTCATCCAACTACCCCAAGCAGTAGAAGGGCTTGCACTTGCAGCTTTATTCCAGATTATTTCACCTCTCATGTTAAAACCAATTTTAAGCATCATCTGAGAAATATAGTCTGATAGAGGGATATAAGGCTTTCGACCGAGATTCGCGACATTAATACATGCTCGTCCTCCATTAACCAATACTCTAAAAGTTTCCGTAAAAGAGTTTTCCAATAATGTAAGATATTCTGTTAATGATAAATCTTCATCATAATCCTTTGTTACATTATAAGGAGGAGACGTGATCATCAGATGGACAGAATTATTTGGCAGTTCCTTCATGTTTTCCGCTGATCCAAGTATGACAGTGTTAAGAAGACCCACAGGAATTGTATTCTCATTTTTATCAATCTCAGTATCAGCGTTCAATGTCGTATACATTCTTGAGTTATAAAACTTAGAAGAATCATGGTTAATTCTTCCACTAGTTCCAAAAGAACTTGTTGTTGTACCATTAGGTTTTTTCATTCTATCCTCTGATTAACTGCAGAAATTTCTCAGCTTTACCAATATCAGTTACTTCTTGATTCGCTATACGAATAATCTCACCGATCCTATCTTTTGGCATCATAGAAGAAAAATAACTCATATCCGTATCAACCAAATTTTTACATAGTGGAAGCAACTCATTTGTGTTGTTTATCGTGATAAAACCTCGTCCATGAGTCTCTTTAATGAATGTTGTTGTTGTAGGCATAGGATACAGTGACCAAAATCCTTGTAAAACACCTGAGGCTTTTAAGAAATCCACTTTATGTGTGTAATGATTTGTTATCGGGCTATTTCCCAAAACTACAATTGGAATTTTTGTTGATTCTTGGCACGAAACTCTAACATTGATAGCTTTTCCAATTGCTTTTAGCATGGAGTCCGATCTAAGTAATGATGGATTTCCTCTATGTTGATTATAATCCCCAATCCAAACTACTGAATGCGGTGCAGTAAACTTATAGTTTGATATAATACTCATCTTGATTTCAAACAGGAGTTTGATGTTGCTCGGTTCCTGCTGGATAGCATTAGTTGAACAGAATGCCATATCAGCTGGTGAGGACCTAGTCAATCCTAACTCATCACAGATAACTCCATTTACAGCATACAAATCCAGGCTATTAGCTACACTATCGAATATCGATTTACACCAAGTTTCTGTAAATTTTCCTATCAATGAATTTCTACTGTTTATTGTCTGCCCCTCAGCGGAATAACCTTTGGGAACGTAAGCATAGTATTCATTTTGGAGAAAATAGAATATTTGTTCCGGAGTGGCAAAGTTTTGCAAACTTGCTCTGAAAAACTCAATTTCATTGTCGTTATTCCATAAAGACATATCAGATCTCCTTAAGTTCTTTCTTTTGTAGAGTCCCAAATGTTGGCGTAAATTCCAACTCATTGTTTCTCTGGTTGTTTGAGGGCATCTGACATCCCTCGTTACTCACAATCTATGTAAGGCCAAGCGACCAATTGCATTGTTTTCTTCTTGTTGATCTGAGTCAAGTTCTTT
>Ga0208040_1002004_pt1 | contig 18837 bp, 15 predicted proteins | sample AD_UKC083_MetaG_FD_184431 | JGI IMG/M metagenome (GOLD analysis project Ga0208040, IMG submission 184431) | Active sludge microbial communities of municipal wastewater-treating anaerobic digesters from USA - AD_UKC083_MetaG (SPAdes) (version 2) | ecosystem: Engineered > Bioreactor > Anaerobic >...
CTTTTCTTTGTTTGTTCAAATTTACTTTTTTCTTTAGAACTTCGTCGCAACTTCCTTCTCAATTTCTTGAAATTCGTTACGAACTCAAAGGTTTCTTATGCTGTTTTATTGTCTAGGTTCAATTTCCATTCCTGCTGTTTTTTTAGGACAACTTGAATAGTCTATCATGCCTTTTGGACATTGTCAACTGTCAATTTTTTCTTTTTTCCCTGTCCGCTCTTTGGGACAGGAATGAAAGTTTAACACACAGTGTTTTCTCTGTCAACTGCCAATTTCTGTCAGGTTTCTACGCCCTTGTCTTTTGTGACAGCTTTTACAGTCTACCACAGCTAAAATATGTTGTCAAGCATTTTTCAACAAAAAATCAGCAAAAAATAAGAGCCAAAAAAACAAGAGCAGCAATGCTGCTCCTTTAAAATTTCACGGTCATTTCCGGTAATCCGGGAATTCTTTAATCTATTGGTTTCATAGTCGGGAATAATATGATATCCCTTATTGTAGGCTGATTTGTTATTAACATTATAACCCTGTCAACTCCGATTCCCAGACCGCCTGTTGGAGGAAGACCTACTTCAATTGCATTGACGAAGTCCGTATCCATCATGTGAGCTTCTTCATCACCTGCTTCTTTTTGTCTAACCTGTTCTTCGAATCTTTCTCTTTGGTCTATAGGATCGTTTAATTCTGAAAATGCGTTTGCTATCTCCCATGTATTTGCAAATGCTTCAAACCTGTCTGTAAGTCTCGTGTCTTGAACATTTCTCTTAGCCAGAGGTGATATTTCAACAGGATGATGAGTGACAAATGTAGGCTGCTCAAGATGCTCTTCACAGTATTTTTCAAACAACTCGCTTATTACGTGGCCCCTGGTCATAAGAGGGGTGATTTCAATTCCTCTTTCCTTTGCAATTTTTAAGGCTTCCTCATCTGTATTTACCAGGTCAAAGTCAACTCCTGCAAATTCCTTAACCATATCCTGCATTTTTACTCTTCTCCAGGGAGGTGTAAAGTCTATCATCTTGCCCTGGTACTCTATTTTAGTGGTTCCTCTTGCTTTCTTCGCAACATATGCTACTATATTTTCGGTTAAGGTCATCATATCATTGAAGTCCGCATATGGTTTATAAACTTCCATGGCAGTATACTCAGGGTTGTGGTTTGCATCCATTCCTTCATTCCTGAACATCTTTCCCATTTCATAAACGCCATCACCGAGACCTCCAACCACAAGCCTCTTCAAAAACAACTCGTTTGCAATACGCATATACATGTCAATATCCAATGTATTATGATGTGTGATAAATGGTCTTGCATTGGCTCCACCTGCTATGGGGCTCAATATCGGAGTTTCAACCTCTAAGTATCCTTCTCCGTCCAAATACTCTCTGATGCCTCGTATTATTTTATTCCTCATTAAGAAAACGTCTTTGACTTCAGGGTTAACTATTAAATCAACATATCTTTGTCTGTATCTTATATCCATGTCCTTTAATCCATGGAACTTTTCAGGAAGTGTCTGCAAGGATTTGGATAAAAGAAAAACTTCCTCTGCCCTTACTGATATTTCGCCTGTCTTTGTTTTGAATACCTCGCCTTTAATGCCTAAAATATCGCCGATATCGTAAGTTTTCAGCCAGTTGTACTCTTCCTCCCCTATATTGTCTTGCTTAACAAATACCTGAATTCTTCCTAAATGGTCCTGGATATCATAGAATCCAACCTTGCCCTGTCCCCTCTTAGACATTATCCTTCCGGCAATTGATACAAATTTTCCTTCCATCTCTTCAAAATTATCCCTGATATGTTTTGAATTGGAAGTTACCTCAAATTTTGAAATCTTGTAAGGGTCCCTGCCTGCATTTATTAAATCGTTCAATTTGTCAATTCTTACTTGCCTTAAATCGCCTGTTTGTCTCTCATCCAATTTTTTACACCACCTTATCATTTGTTCTTTTTATTTAAACGGTTATTATTTGATATTTTATCTTATCTCCCACGGGAGATTCAACCTCAATGATTTCACCGAGTTTCTTTCCTAAAAGCGCTTCACCCAAGGGTGAAACATTAGATATTCTTCCTTTGAAGGGATCTGCCTCAGCGGAGCCTACTATTGTATATTCCATTTCCTCATCAAATTCCAAATCCTTTATTTTAACTTTTGAACCTATGTTGACAACTCCATTTTTCTTGCTTGTTTTTATGACCTTTGCATTTTTTATCATAATCTCAAGCTTTGCAATCCTGCTTTCAACATTTGCCTGTTCATTTTTAGCTTCGTCGTATTCTGCATTTTCACTTATGTCTCCAAAGGCCAGAGCAGCCTTGATTTTTTCGGATATTTCTTTTCTTTTTACTAATTTTAGCTCATCCAATTCCGCTTTTAATTCTTCCAAACCTTCAGCTGTAATTAAAGTCTCATTATTTTTCATATTATTGCTCCTTTTAATAATGTAGCTTTTATACTTCCATGCCATCAAATATATATTTCATTGTATTTATCATTTTAATATATTATGATAATCTGATGACAAATCTTTTAATTAATTAGAACATTATAAACAAGTAACTGATTATTGTCAAGATTTTTGTAACTTTTGTTTATTTTAGGTTGATTTCAATATATTCATCCAAAATTTTATTCAATTCTTCTGCTCTTGTAATTTTGTTTATGCTGTTTCTGATTTCTGAAGAATTTTTCATTCCCTTCATATACCATGCGGCAAATTTGCGCATTTCTAAAATTGCAATCTTTTCGTTCAACTCATAAACCAGCATGGCTGCATGCCTCTTAATCATATTAATTTTATCCAATGGTGAAGGCAGGTAAAACTCGTAATCATTGTTTAAAATTTTAACCGTATTCATTATCAGCCATGGATTTCCCAAAATACCTCTGCCTATCATAACTGCATCACAATTTGTCTCTTCTGTCATCTTAAGGGCATCATAGGGGCTGTATATATCGCCGTTGCCAACAACAGGTATATTAACGCTTTTTTTTACCTCGTTTATTATTCTATAGTCAGCCCTTCCTGAATAATACTGTTGTCTGGTTCTCGGGTGAACAGTCACCATATCCAACCCGTTATACTCTAAAACCTTCGCAAATTCAGCTGCATTGATAGAATCCTTACTCCAGCCTGACCTTATTTTGGCTGAAACAGGTTTCTTTGTTGCACGTTTTATTGCTGAGATAATTTTACCTGCCAATTCAGGTTCTTTCATAAGAAAACAACCGTCCTTGTTTTTAACAATCTTTGGTGCCGGACAGCCCATATTAACATCTATAATATCAACATCGTTTCTGTTATCGATATATTTTTCAACTACGTATGACATTATTTGCGGGTCGCTTCCAAATATCTGCATGGCTACAGGTCTGTTTTTTTCATTTATTTTCATCAGCTCTTCTGTTTTTCTGTCCTGATAGTACAATCCTTTTGCACTTATCATCTCGGTATAGACAAGACCTGCTCCCATTTCTTTGCAGATAGTTCTGTATGTTATGTCTGTCACCCCTGCCATAGGGGCAAGTACAACGTTAGTATCAAGTTCAAGGCTGCCTGTTTTTAGTTTCTTCATATTGTATAATTATTTCTCCCGGGCTTAATATTTCTTCTTCCCCTTTTTCATTGGTTGCCAAAAGCCATCCTTCACTGTCAATATTTTTAACAAAAACTTTTCTGACTGTCTTTCTGCCCTTTTTGATTACTCCGACTTCCTTATTGTAATACAACAAGTGTTTATTGTATATGTCAACTGCACTGGAAGCCTTTCCGGTGCTTAAAATTTCATCATAATGATAATCGATTTTGTTTAATATTGTCCCTATAAGAAGTTCTCTTTCTACATCTTCTCCCTTTTCCAGCCTTATGGATGTAGTTTTTAAGTTTTCAAGTTTTTCTTCCATATTTACATTTATATTTAATGACAAGATTATGCCGGAACCTTTTCCTGTAATATCACTTTTCACCGATGATATTTTGTTGTCATTTATCAGTATATCATTTGGCCATCTAATTGTGCAATTCAAATCATAGAGGTCTTCAATTGAACCCAATATGGATGAGCACCCCACCATATCTGTTAAGGGGAGGAGATAATTATTATTGACAGATTTTAAAATAATACTTAAGTAAATATTTTTATCAGGCATACAAAGCCATTCATTACCGAATCTTAGTATGCATTCCGATTGGTTCTCGGATAATACAACAGTACCGTCCGGACAAGATGCAAATATGTTTTTAGCTTTCGCATATGTTGAATCTAAATTGTCGTATTGAATAATTGACTGGCCGATTATATTTGTACTTAAATAACTGCTGATACTGTTTAAATCGTACATTTGGCTCCCCCATTACTGCGGCTGAGAAATTGATAGAATATCATCTATATTAAATAGAAGGTCTTTTATATCTTCTAATGTTAAATCAGCCATGTGTGCAATTCTAAATGTCTTTTCTTTTAAAGAGCCATAACCGTTTGAAATTGCATAGCCTCTTTTTCCCAATTCTTCATTAAGCCCTTTGACGCTTATGTTTCTGGTATTGCATACTGCAGTAAGCGTAACCGAAGCATATTTTTCATCGGCAAATAATGCAAAATTCTTTTTTGCCCAGCTTCTTGTATGTACAGCCATTTCCAAATGTCTTGAAAATCTGTTTTCAAGCCCTTCTTTGATTATTTTCTCCAATTGATAATCCATAGCAAACATCAATGATAAATTCGGAGTTGAAGGATACTGGTAGTCCTTCTTTTTGACTGTATCATATAATTGAAGCAAGTCTAAGTAATATCCCCTATTTTTAACATATCTTGCTTTTTCAGCAGCTCTTTCCGATATGGTGCACACGGATAGTCCCGGAGGCAGCCCTAATGCCTTTTGCGAGGATGTTATGCAGATATCAATACCAAGTTTATCTGTCTCTATTTTTACCCCTCCAGCAGAGCTGACTGCATCAACGCAGAAAATTACTTCCGGATATTTCTTTATAACCTTGCTTATTTCGTTAATGGGATTCATTACTCCAGTTGACGTTTCATTATGGGTTATTGTGATTAAATCATACTTACCTGTTGACAATACTTCATCTACCATTTCTGGCCTTGTGATGGTTCCCGGTTCAGATTTGAACAATTCTGCGTTGATGCCATTTGAAACAGCCATTTCGTGCCATCTGTCGCCAAATGATCCTATTGAAAATATGGCTGCTCTCTCCTTAGTGCAGCATCGTACCGCTGCTTCCATCAGCCCTGTGCCTGAAGACGTTGACAATAATATTTCATTTTCAGTAAAAAACAGTTTTTTAAGATTATTGGAGATATTTTTTTGAAGGTTTGAAGCATCCTTGCTTCTGTGGCCAATCATAGGTGTTGCCATTTTATTTAAAACATCTTCTCTTACTTCTATGGGTCCAGGAATAAACAGTTTTTTGTGCATTTCCCCCTCCGCCTTTGTAATAATTGAATTTCTTTCTCCATTTATATAACTTTATCAATTTTATGTCAAGCAGTAATTTTTTTAAAATGTTGCGAAAACGTAATAAATTATTGTGTTATTTTTTAATATTTTCCTGTTGACAATGCCTATGTATTAGTATACTATTCTACTATGACACTAGTACATGAGAGAAGGTGATAGGTTGGAATTTAACAATAATGTACCCATATATTTGCAGGTAATAGAAAGAATCAAGCAGGACATTGTTTCGGGAAAGCTTAAGCCCGGTGAAAAAATGCCCTCATCAAGGGAGTATTCAAATGAATTAGGCATAAATTTCAATACGGTTGCAAGAGTATACAAGGAGCTGGAAATGGAGGAAATTGTATTTACAAAAAGAGGATTGGGAACATTCATAACAGAGTCTGACATGCAAATCGAGAATTTAAGATATACAATGGCAAAGGAGCGGATTACTGCGTTTATTGATGGAATGAAGCAATTAGGCTACACCATAAAAGATATGGTCGAATTTATAGAAACAGAAAATAACCATACAGAAGGGAATGAATAAGTTGAGTATATTAAAAATAAATAATTTAACCAAAAAATATTACAATAAAACAGCACTTGAAAATGTCACTCTTGACTTTGAACCGGGCAGAATCTACGGTTTATTGGGACCTAACGGCAGCGGCAAAACCACTTTTATGAAAGTTGTTGCAGGACTTCACAAGCAAACAAGCGGCTCTGTATTGATAAACAATGAAGACTTGTCCTACAAAACCAAGGCCTATGTTTCATTCATGCCTACAGAAAATTATTTATATGACTCTTTTAAGGTAGTTGACATATTGAAATTCTATAATGACATGTATGATGACTTCAGGTATGATTACGCTGTAAATCTTATTAATGCTGTTAATGTCAGCACAAGCTATAAGATAACCAACCTGTCCTCGGGGCAGACAGGGAAACTGAAAACAGTTCTTGCCTTATCAAGGGATGCGGACATATATATGCTTGATGAACCCTTAAACGGGGTTGATGTCCTGGCCCGGGACACAATTCTGGATATTATCACAAAGTCCCACAATGAAAACAAAATAATGATTATATCCACACACCTGGTAAGTGAGATAGAAAAAATCCTTGACACCGTTATTTTTCTTAGTGAAGGAGTGGTAGAGCTTTTCGGAGATGCTGAAGAGCTCAGACAGGAAAGACAATTGTCTGTGGAGGGACTGTACAAGGAGGTATTTAAAAATGCTTAATTTGATAAAGTATGAATTCATCAGAAAGTATAGACTGATTTCTATAGTACTTATAACGGCTCTTGCTTTGAATTTACTCATAATGACAAGAGGCCCTGAAGGAAGTGTATTATTCCTTACCTTATCGCCTTTTGTGTTATACATTCTCTATTTTGTAGACATCATAAAAATGTACAGCGATGACCTAAATAAGAAGACCGGTTACATGCTTTTCATGACTCCCAGCAGCGGATATAGAATAATTTCGTCGAAACTTATAGCTGCTGTCATTGAGGGTTTTGGACTGCTGCTTATTTATTTCCTGTTTTTCGCATTAAACGGTGTCTACATTCTTGTATCCCTTGATGAAACTGTAGATTTCTCCAGCATTATCAGTAATATCAACAAAATATTTTCAGGCAGTTTGGGTTACGGCTTCAACATATTCCATTTATTCATGCTGCTGCTGACCATTCTTATATTGATAATTGCTTTTATAACAACCATTTACACTGCAATAACAATAAGAAAAAGCTTGTTTTCTGAAGCAAAATTTGGAGGACTGTTCAGCTTTATAATATTTCTTTTAATTAACTGGATAGTATCAACACTGTCAAATGGATTCTATAATTTCTTAAGCAAGGTATCACCCTATTACAATTCCTTGGACAATATAGCCGGAGCAGGAAGATTTACACCTGAAACACTAATGATGATTTTTATACCGATTATCGGGTTTTCAATAATTCAGGCAACAGCCCTGTCCTGGATTTCAGGATATCTTTTAGAAAAGAAAATAAATTTATAAAGGCAGGAGAGGAAAATGAAAAGATTAATTTGCATCCTATTAATAATTATGTTTTTGTCTGCAGGCTGTACTACTTTGTTCGAAGTTGATGAAGAAAAGGTTAAAGATGTTTCAGATAAGGTGACTGAAGCTATTATCAATACAGTGGGACAGGAAAAGGCTGAAAAAAAAGAGTCTCGCACAGTGGACTCCGCAGGTAAAAGTACTTTGATCGTAAAAAATTCTGTAGGAGATATAGATATTAAATCCCATGAATCTTATGATACCATAATAAATATAAAGATTACCGCTAAATCCGGCTCAAAACAAAAGTCAGAGGAGTTCATTGAAAACTACACTTACAATATAGAAACAGAAGGCGGTTTTATACTGGTAGACACGTCATTTGAAGAACCCTTAAGCGGTATAAACCTTATAACGGATTTGACTGTATATGTTCCTTCGTCTATTAATAATACGGAAGTTTCAACAAATGTAGGCACTATCCGGTTAGATGGCTTATCAGGAAACATGAAGATTAAAAGCAATGTGGGGGATATTATTATAGATAACTCAGAAGGGTCATATAATTTGCATGTTGATGTGGGAGACATTGTTATAAGGGGGTCGAAGGCCTTGGAGAATTCAGAATTTAAAACAAATACCGGAGGCATGGAAATGTCCCTTGACATAACAAAATCACGCAGGATTACAGCAGAAACAGGAGTAGGAGATATTAAAATGTCTATAAATGATGATTCAGGGTATCATGCAACTATTAATGAATTTATGAAAGATGAAAGAATTCAAACAAAAAGTGACCAAGGTACCAACATTAATCTTACCGCAGGAGTAGGAGAAATAAATTTAACTGATATATAACACAGATATAAATCATTTGTCATTCTAAACCAGGCATGGATGGTTCAGGATGACAATTATTTTGTCTAAACTTGTCCAAAAATAGGTATAATATAGCAATACCCAGAAATAAACCTTTATATTTTTTCACTTTTAATGTATAATTAGAATACAAGATAAACAAGTATTTAGAAAGATAGTATTCTAAGGGGGAGATTATGAAAACTAATGAATCATTGCCGGTATACTTATTTCACCAGGGTACAAACTATTATTCATTTAATTTTTTAGGCTCTCATATTATAGAAAATGCAGGAACTGTTTTCAGAGTCTGGGCTCCCCATGCAAAACAGGTGCATCTTGTGGGCAATTTTTGCTCTTGGCAGAAAAATCCCGGATATGAAATGAAAAAAATACCTGAAAGCGGCATATGGGAGTTATTTGCTCCGGATATAAGTGAAGGAGAGCTGTATAAATATATTATTACTGCAGCAGATAATGCTCTTATATATAAATCGGACCCCTTTGCATTTTCTTCACAAACAAAGATGGAAACAGCATCAATTGTGTACAATATAGACAAATACAATTGGAATGATATAAATTGGCTTGAATATAAAAAGACTGTTAATATATATGAGCTTCCCGTTAATATTTACGAGGTTAATCTGTCCTCCTGGAAACGCAAAGAAAACGGGGACTACTACAGCTATAAGGAGCTGGCTCCCCTGTTGATAGACCATGTAAAAAAACACTTTTTCACTCACATTGAGCTGATGCCCGTCATGGAATATCCTTTTGACGGGTCCTGGGGTTATCAGGTTTCAGGCTACTATGCACCCACCAAACGGTTCGGCGAGCCTGACGACCTTAAATATTTGATTGACCAATGCCATCAAAATGGAATCGGGGTTGTTCTGGACTGGGTGCCTGCTCATTTTCCCAAAGATGAGCATGGATTGTATAAATTTGACGGTGAATATCTTTATGAGTACAAGGATAGCCAAAAACGAGAAATCGGAAGCTGGGGGACCCATAAATTTGACTTCGGCAAAACTGAGGTACAATCATTTTTGATATCAAATGCTGTATTCTGGCTTGATGTTTACCATGCTGACGGCTTGAGGGTCGATGCGGTAAGTTCAATGCTCTATCTGGATTATGATAAAAAGGAAGGTGAGTGGACTCCAAATGTATATGGAGGCAATGAAAACCTGGAATCCATTGCCTTTTTAAAAAAACTTAATGAAGCAATATTTAGAAATTATCCAAATACCATGATGATAGCAGAAGAGTCTACTGCCTGGCCTATGGTGACAAAACCCACATATTTGGGAGGGCTGGGTTTTAATTTTAAATGGAATATGGGCTGGATGAACGATATGATGGAGTATATGGAAACCGACCCGTTTTTTAGAAAGTACAAACATAAAAACATAACCTTTTCACTTCATTATGCTTTCAGTGAAAATTACATACTGCCTTTGTCCCATGATGAGGTTGTCCATGGCAAAAAATCCTTACTCAACAAAATGCCCGGTCCTTACGAAGAGAAATTTGCAAATGTGAGGGTTCTGTTAGGCTATATGATTGCTCATCCGGGAAAGAAGCTGAATTTTATGGGATATGAAGTGGGACAATTTGTCGAATGGGATTTCAACAAGGAAATTGAATGGTTTATGACTGATTATGAATACCATGGAAAGTTGAATACATATATTAAAGAATTGAATGAATTTTATCTGAAACAGCCTGAACTTTGGGAAGTGGATTATTCCTGGAACGGGTTTAAATGGATTTCTAACGATGATTTTGATCAGAATATTATAGCATTTAAACGAATAGACAAGAATAACAATGAATTAATTGCGGTGGTTAATTTTTCTCCCGCAGAAAGACAAAACTATTTGATTGGTGCAGACAGAGGAATTTACACCGAAATATTCAATTCAAATTGCGAAGAATTTGGAGGGACCGGGTCAGGCAACAAGGATAAAATCGTATCATCCCAAGGGAGCTTACACGGACATGAATCTTATTTATCTTTAACTTTGCCACCCCTTTCAATAATATTTTTAAAAAAGGAAAATAAATATAATATAAACAACAAAGGAGGTAAAATTTATGAAATTAGCTAAGAAAGAATGTGTTGCAATGCTCCTTGCAGGAGGGCAGGGCAGCAGGCTGGGCGCCCTTACTACTAAAATTGCAAAACCTTCTGTACCCTTTGGAGGGAAATACAGAATAATTGATTTTGCCTTATCAAATTGTGTCAATTCAGGTATTGATACCATTGGAGTTTTGACACAATACCAACCATTAACGTTGAATTCATATATAGCTGACGGAAAATCATGGGATTTGGACAGAATGTACGGCGGAGTCCAAATACTGCCACCATATCAAAGGGTGGCTGACTCAGAGTGGTATCTGGGCACAGCAAATTCCATCTGCCAGAACATGAATTTCATAGATCAGTATGCTCCTGAATATGTGCTTATTTTATCCGGCGACCATATTTATAAAATGGACTATTCCTTAATGATAGATTACCATAAGAAAATGGACGCCGACTGTACCATATCGGTAATAGATGTTTCCTTAAAGGAAGCTTCCCGTTTTGGAATTTTAAGCTCGGACGAGACTGGAAGAATAACTGATTTTGAAGAAAAACCAAAAAAACCAAAGAGCACTCAGGCATCCATGGGTATATATGTATTTAAGTGGAACAAGCTTAAAAAATATCTTGAAATAGATGATAAAAATCCCGATTCATCCAATGATTTCGGCAAGGATGTTATTCCTTTAATGCTTGAAAAAAACGAAAAAATGTATGCCTACAAATTTAGGGGCTATTGGAAGGATGTTGGAACCATTGATTCGCTGTGGCAGGCAAATATGGACCTTTTAGGGGAAAACGGCTTTGAATTATCTGAAGAAAATTGGATAATTTATTCAAGGCATGCGGAAAAACCCCCTCATTACGCCGGCAGGGATGCAGTGATTAAAAATTCGATTGTTTCAGAAGGTGCCGTAATTTTAGGAACTGTAGAAAATTCTATAATATTTTCCGGAGTAAGGGTTGGAGAAAATGCGGTTGTAAAAGATTCCGTAATAATGGCTGATGTAGAAATAAATGATAACTGCATAGTAAATTATTCCATCATTGATGAAATGGTAAAAATCGGACCTGGCCTTAAAATAGGCAAACCAATGGGGGAAAACTCTGAAATTACGGTAATACCGAGGGAAAGTATTATAAATAATATGGGAGGGATAATATGAATGCTTTAGGAATTATTTTTTCTGATATTCAAGATTGGAGCATGACCGAACTGGCGTCTCACAGGTCTGTTGCCGCAATACCTTTTGGAGGCAGGTACAGGCTTATAGATTTCCCCCTTTCAAACATGGTTAATTCAAGCATCAACAAGGTTTACCTAATAACAAGCAGCAACTACCGTTCATTAATGGAGCATATTGGTACAGGAAAGGATTGGGACTTGTCAAGAAAAAAGGGAGGCATACTTACTATTCCTCCTTATGCTGCAGGCGAAAACCACGGTCTCTATCAGGGTAGACTGGATGCCTTGAAAAGAGTTTTGGATTATATAACATCCTCAAAAGAAAATTATGTTGTTTTATCAGATTCTGATATGATTTATGACATAAATTACCAAAAGGTTATAAAATACCATGAAGAAAAAAATTCGGATATTACTGCAGTCTACACAAAGATAAACATAAATAAATCTGAATCAATTCACAAAATATTATATGAATTTGACCAGGATGGAAGAGCCGATGACATATTGGTTTATCCCATAACAAACGGAATTCACAATGTGGGCTTGAATACATGGGTTATGAACAAGGAATTTTTGGAATCCCTTCTTTATGACGCTATTGCAAGAAATTACAAGGATTTCAGCCTTAATGTACTGTCAGCCAAGGTTCATTCCTTAAGAATTTACGGTTATGAATATACCGGCTTCTTTGCACATATTGATTCTCTGCAAAGCTATTTTGAAAACAGCATGAAATTATTGAACATTGATAATCTGCAAAATATTTTCTATTCAAAAACAGGTCCTATTTATACAAAAACAAAGGATTCAGCCCCCACAAAATATAGTAAGGATGCAGTTATTAAAAATTCACTGATTGCCAACGGCTGTGTCATTGAGGGAACAGTAGAAAACTCAATCCTATTCAGGAATGTGAGAATAGGCAAAAATGCAGTTGTTAAAAATTCAATAATCATGCAGCACGGAATAATCAGTGATAATTCAAAGCTGGACTCCATAATAACCGACACCTACACATTTGTAAGCAAGGACAGGGTTTTGCTGGGATATTCAAACTGCCCCTTCTTTATAAAGAAAAACTCAGTGGTATAGGAGTGATTTATATGAGTAAATTAAAAGTATTATATGCAGCCTCAGAGGCTGCTCCCTTTATTGCAACCGGAGGTCTCGGAGAAGTTTCGGGGTCACTTCCCAAGGCATTGGCAGAAAAATATAAAGATAAAATAGATATAAGAATAATTCTTCCCCTGTATCAGGGAATTGAAGACAGAAGCGAATTTGAGTTTTTGGGAAAAACCTCTGTTCCTCTTGCCTGGAGGCAGCAATACTGCGGAGTCTTTAAAAGGGTGCTGGAAAATGTCACCTATTATTTCATAGACAATGAATATTATTTTAAACGCAGTGAATGCTACGGTCATTTTGATGATGCGGAAAGATTTGCATTTTTCTCAAAAGCTGTACTGTACATCCTTCCTATGATAGAATTCATGCCTGACATTATTCATGCAAATGACTGGCAGACATCACTGGTTCCCATTTATCTGAATACAAAGTATTCCGGCTATGAAGGATACAGAGATATAAAATCAATTATAACCATTCACAACATTGAATACCAGGGAGTGTTTGATTTAAGCATTTCAGAGGATGTATTCGACTTGCACGGAAAAGAAAAGAGTATAATTGAATATAGAGGAGCAATAAACCTCTTGAAGGGAGCCTTGGAAACAGCTCATATTATTAGCACTGTCAGTGAAAGCTATTCAAAAGAAATTTATGATGATTATTATGCTCACGGTCTGGCTGAAATTATTCAAAAAAATTCATCCAAGGTGCGGGGAATACTAAACGGTATAGATGCTGAAAAGTACAATCCCGAAAACGATCCTGAAATTTTTGAAAATTACACTGCAAAAACAATAAAAAAGAAATATTTAAACAAAAAAAACCTCCAGTCATTATCAGGTCTTCCGCAGGATAAAGATGTGCCTGTTATAGGAATAATATCAAGATTGGTTAAACATAAGGGAATTGATCTGATAATTAATGCCATAGAAGGAATACTAAAAGAAAAAGTCCAGTTTATTATTCTTGGCAAGGGAGACAGAGGATATGAACTTTACTTTAAATATTTGCAGGAAAGTTATCATGATAAAATATACGTAAAAATCGGCTTTGATTCAAGTTTTGCAAAAAAGATTTACGCAGGCTCTGATTTATTTCTTATGCCTTCCATAAGCGAACCCTGCGGCATAGCACAAATGATTTCCTCAAGATACGGAGCAGTTCCTATTGTAAGGGAAACCGGAGGTCTTAGGGATTCAATCAAGGACGCAAGCCTTGGTGAAGGAAACGGGTTTACCTTCAGCGACCAGACTCCTGAAGCATTGTGTGATGCCGTTAAAAGGGCTTTGAAAGTTTATGAAAATAAAGAAGACTGGAAAAGGCTGGTTGAAACAGTAATGAATACTGATTTCAGCTGGAAAAAGTCTGCAGAAAAGTATTTTTATATGTATAGCAGCTTAGCAGATATAGGAGAATGATAATGAGGTCAAAAATCGACGCAAGACAAATTAACCGCCTAATCGATGAGGAAATCATAAGATATTGGAATACAGAACCTGAAGCAGCCAGTATAAATCAAATCTACAGGGCATTATCCTTTGTAATAAGAGATTTGCTTTTGAGAAAAAGAAATAAATTCAAAAGAATGCAAAATGAACACAAACAGGTTTACTACATTTGTATGGAATTTCTAATAGGTAAATCACTTAAGAATAATTTATTTAATTTAGGTATTGAAGAAGAATCAAGAGAAGCTCTCAAGAAATATAATATAACTCCTGAAGAATTATATGCTATAGAAAAGGACCCGGGCCTGGGCAACGGAGGTCTTGGAAGGCTTGCCGCCTGTTTTATGGATTCCCTTGCAACATTGGACTATCCTGCAGTTGGGTTTTCTATAAAATATGAATTCGGACTTTTTAAACAAAAAATAATCGATGGGTGGCAGACAGAACTGCCTGATGACTGGCTTACCACTTCCGATGTCTGGCTTATGCCCAGGACAGATGAAAGAGTTGTTGTAAAATTTGATGGTGCAATAAGAGAAGAATGGACCCGGGAAGGAATGAAAGTGCACCATGAATTCGCTACGGAAGTAGAAGCAATACCTTATGACGTTATGATTTCCGGATATGACAGCAAGGGAGTAAGCCTGTTGAGGCTTTGGGAGTCAAGAAGTTTAAACAGCATTGATATGAACCTGTTTTCACAGGGTGACTATATAAGAGCCTTGTCTGAAGACTCAATGGCAGAAGCAATATCAAAGGTTCTGTATCCTGCTGATGACCATAATGAGGGTAAGGTGCTAAGGCTAAAGCAGCAATATTTTTTGGTTTCTGCCTCTGCACAAAATATTGTCAAATACCATTTAAATAAATACAATAGCTTGGATAATTTCAGCGAAAAAAATGCAATCCATATAAATGACACGCACCCTGCTTTGATAATTCCTGAATTAATGAGGATTTTTATGGATGAATACGGATTATCATGGGAGAAGGCCTGGAATCAGGTAGTTAACACAGTATCCTACACAAATCACACAGTATTGAAAGAAGCACTGGAAACATTTGACGAAAGCATGATACAAACAAAGCTTCCAAGAATATATATGATAATAAGAGAAATAAACAACAGGTTTCTTGACGAAGCAGCAATGAAATATGAAAATTACAGCAAGCCCTTGAATATGTCCATATTTGGCTATGGAAGGGTAAATATGGCTAACTTGTGCATAATCGGCAGCCACAATGTAAACGGGGTTGCAAGGCTCCATTCAGAAATATTGAAAAGAACAGTCTTCAAACACTTTTATGATTACACTCCGGATAAGTTTATGAATGTCACCAACGGTATAACCCACCGGCGATGGCTTAATCAGGCTAACCCTTCACTTGAAAAACTTCTTGATGAACTTATTGGACCCGGATACAGAAAGCAACCGGAAAGACTTGGTATGTTTAAGCATTTCAAGGATGACGACGGTGTTTTGAACAGACTTGATGAAATCAAGTATATAAACAAGAGGAATCTTGTTGAGTATGTGAGAGCTAACAATCATATTGAGCTTAGTATCGACTCAATTTTTGACATACAGGCAAAAAGGCTTCATGAGTACAAAAGACAGCTTCTTAATGCACTTAGGATTATAAGCATTATAATTGATATAAATGAAGGCAATACCAGTGATATAGTTCCCGAAACATTTATTTTTGCTGCAAAGGCTGCTCCCGGCTACCACAGGGCAAAGGAAATAATTCAGCTTATTTATGCATTGAGCGAATATATAAACAAAAACACCTTTATCAAAAAATTTATCAATGTAGTTTTCCTGGAAAACTACTCTGTAAGTTTAGCTGAAATAATAATACCTGCCGGCGAAATAAGCGAACAGATATCTTTGGCGGGAAAGGAAGCAAGCGGAACAGGAAACATGAAATTCATGCTTAATGGTGCATTAACCATAGGAACATACGACGGTGCCAATGTGGAAATAATAAATGAAGTGGGAGAAGAAAATTTCTTCTTGTTCGGCTTAAGGGACTATGAAGTTGAAGAATTGTGGAAAAGCGGATATTCATCGGTAGCCTATTATCAAAAAAATGAGAAGCTCAGGAAAATAATTGATTTTTTAAACAGAGGAATTGCAGGAAAACCCTTTGAATCCATATCCAGATACCTTATAGGCGGACCCGTGGTAGGTGACCCCTACATGTGTTTTGCAGACTTTGACAGCTATATGAAGGTGCATGAAAGGGCATCATTCCTTTATTATAACGATAAAAGGAAGTGGAACCAAATGTCATTGATAAATATTGCATCTGCCGGAGTGTTTTCATCAGACAGAACAATAAACGAATATGCAGGCAAAATCTGGGGTATTAAGCCGATATAGCAGAAGCATGGGGATATACCTCTTTAGAGGCGGGTACAAGCCATCACCCTTAAGGTTAAAAGTTGAAGGAATGTCCCCCTGCCTGGTCTTTGCGGTTAAGAGGTGCGCCCCCGGATTTAGGAGGTATTATGTATAAATTTAATTCTCAGTCTGAATTTTACAGACATCCTCAGGGCGGAATTAAATCAAACGAAATAATAACATTTAAAATATATGTAAAGAGAAACTCGTCCAGGCCTGAACTGCTGATTGAAAAAAGGCATAACCATGAAAAGTCTTTTTACGGCAAAATAAAAATGCAGTGGATATCACAAGAAAAAAATTATGATCTCTACCAAGCTGAGGTTTCTATAAAGGAATACGGGAATTACTATTATTCCTTTATTTTTAATGAAGAGACCACCAGAGACTATGAACTCCTCATATATGATGAAGGCTATTTAACTCCGGACTGGACGAAAGGTGGAATCATATATCATATTTTTGTGGACAGGTTTTTCAGAAGAAATATAATCAAAAAAAATGGAGCAATAATAAGAAAGTGGGGGGAAATTCCTTACTATCTGCCTAACACGGAAGGTGAAATCTTAAATAATGACTTTTTCGGAGGAAACCTGGAAGGCATAAGGGAAAAACTTCCCTACATTGCAAAATTAGGTGTGAGCATTATCTATTTATCTCCAATTTTCGAAGCATACTCAAATCATAAATATGATACAGGAAATTATCATAAGATAGACCCTATGTTCGGCACTGAGCACTCCTTAAAAAAACTCATACGAGAAGCAAAAAAATACGGTATAAATATTATCCTTGACGGTGTTTTCAGCCATACCGGGGATGACAGCATTTATTTCAACAAATACGGCAGGTATAATTCCATAGGGGCATATCAGAGCAAAGATTCCCCTTATTACAATTGGTATACCTTCAATAATTGGAATCATGACTATATAAGCTGGTGGGGAATAAAAACCCTGCCTGAAATAAACGAAAACAATGACTCCTATGTAGACTTCATAACCGGAAAAAAAGGTGTCATCCACCATTGGCAAAAAGCAGGAGTTATGGGATGGCGTTTGGACGTTGCTGATGAACTTCCGGATGATTTCATATCTGCCCTTAGAAGTTCAATAAAAGAATATAACAATGATGCGCTGATAATCGGTGAAGTGTGGGAAGATGCTTCGAATAAATATTCCTATGATAAGCTGAAGGAATATTTTTGCGGCAGACAGTTGGATTCCGTAACAAATTACCCTCTTCGTGACGGCATAATCCAATTTATAAAGAGCAGGGACTGCACTTATCTTCATAATATAATGAATAAAATTATAGAAACCTACCCTCCGCAAACTGTAAACTGCCTCATGAATGTTCTGGGAACCCATGACACGGAAAGAATACTCACAGTACTTGGCAGCGAAAACCTGCCTTCTAATAAAATTGAAATGGCAGAAAGCAAGCTCTCAGGGGAGGAATTAAAACAAGGAACCAATCTCTTGAAAATTGCAGTGCTGCTGCAGATGACTCTTCCCGGTGTTCCCTGCATTTACTACGGTGATGAAGCAGGCATGGAGGGGTGGGAAGATCCTTTGAACAGGAGATGCTACCCCTGGGGAAATGAAAACGAAGAAATACTTTCCTATTATATGTTAGTGACAAGCTTTCGCAGAAAAAACAAAGTTTTTGCTGAAGGTAAGTACAGATGCTTAATTCATGATAAAGGCGTTTTTGTGTATGAAAGATATGATGGAAATGAAAAAACAATTATAGGAGTAAATTTATCAAAAAAGGAAATAACTTTAAAATTTAAAGAAAATATGACTGAATACACAAATAATATAAAAAATAATGTTTTCAATATAGAAAAGGAAGGGTTTCTAATTTTAATTTAGTCTGCCCTGCCTTTTCAAAAAACCTTATGGGGACACACATTTAAATTGAAGGTGTGTCCCCATAAGTTTAAAGATATTTTTTCAGCACGTCCTTTTTGTCTGTCTTTTCCCACGGAAGGTCAAGGTCTTCCCTTCCAAAGTGGCCATATGCTGCCAGCTGCTGGTATATAGGTCTTCTTAAATTGAATTTTTCTATAATAACTGCAGGTCTTAAATCAAAATTCTCGGCTATTGCTTTTTCTATTATTTCATCGGCAACCTTGTTTGTGCCGAAGGTTTCAACCATTATTGAAACCGGTTTTGCAACTCCGATTGCATATGCAACCT
>Ga0208040_1002023_pt1 | contig 18729 bp, 19 predicted proteins | sample AD_UKC083_MetaG_FD_184431 | JGI IMG/M metagenome (GOLD analysis project Ga0208040, IMG submission 184431) | Active sludge microbial communities of municipal wastewater-treating anaerobic digesters from USA - AD_UKC083_MetaG (SPAdes) (version 2) | ecosystem: Engineered > Bioreactor > Anaerobic >...
TTTAGGAGCAGAAGCAATATACAAATTGAGAGTAGAAAATTTTCCTGTTACTGTTATAATCGACAATAAGGGAAATGATTTATATAAACTAGGAAAAGAAAGGTACAAAATAGTAGAAGGTAGGTAGAATTATGTCATTAAGAGATGATGCATTAAAACTGCACAAGGACAATCAGGGAAAATTAAACATAATGAGCAAGGTTCCGGTAACTGACAAGAACAGCCTAAGCCTGGCATACACACCGGGAGTTGCAGAGCCCTGCAAGGAAATACACAAGAACGAAAATTTAGTCTATGACTACACTTCAAAAGGCAACCTGGTAGCCGTAGTATCAGACGGTACTGCTGTTTTGGGACTTGGAGATATAGGACCCTATGCAGCTATTCCCGTAATGGAAGGAAAATCAGTACTCTTTAAGGAATTTGGCGGTGTTGATTCATTCCCAATCTGTGTAAAAACAAAGGACCCCGATGAGATAGTCAGAATAGTTGAAATGATTGAGCCGGTATTCGGCGGTATTAATTTAGAAGATATATCAGCCCCAAGATGCTTTGAAATTGAAAGAAAGCTGAAGGAAAAACTTTCCATACCCGTATTCCACGATGACCAGCACGGAACAGCTATAATAGTATTGGCAGGACTTATGAATGCACTCAGGATAACCGGCAAAAAGATGGAAGACCTGGTTGTTGTAATAAACGGTTCCGGAGCAGCAGGAATTGCCATAGCTAAAATCATCCTCAATGTGGGTATAAAAGACATGCTTATGGTTGACAGAACAGGCATAATCTATAAGGGCAGAGAAAAGGGAATGAACTGGGCAAAGGAAGAAATAGCAGAAACAACAAACAAGTATAAAAAATCAGGCAGTCTGGCAGATGCCCTGGTTGACGCTGATGTGTTCATCGGAGTTTCAGATGCTAATATCGTATCTGAAGAAATGGTTAAAAGCATGAATAAAGATGCCATAATATTTGCAATGGCAAATCCGGCGCCTGAAATTGACCCGGACCTGGCTAAACAAGCAGGTGCAAGGGTTGTGGGAACAGGGAGAAGCGATTATCCCAACCAGATAAACAATGTACTGGCATTCCCGGGAATTTTCAGAGGAACATTTGACGTGAGGGCAAAAACTATAAATGAAGAAATGAAATTAGCTGCGGCAAAAGCTTTGTCCGGACTGATAACAGATGAAGAACTCAGAGAAGATTACATCATACCCATGCCTTTTGACAAAAGAGTGAGACCTGCGGTGGCTGAAGCAGTAGCTAAGGCTGCAAGAGACACGGGTGTGGCTAGATTATAACAAGCAAAATTAACCCGGAATTACTTTGTATTGTTCAAAAGATTTCTGGAGGAAAATATGAATTTAAAAGTTGTATTAAAGGTGCTTGGAACAGTAATGTTCTGGGAATCGGTACTAATGATACCATCCCTTATTATTTCAATAATTGATAACTCCTATGACAGAGATGCATTTATTGTATCAATTATACTGCTGGGATTCATAGGACAAATGCTTAAAAGTATTAAAGTCACAGTGAATATCAGAAAGCGTGAAGCTTACGCTTCTGTAGCCCTCAGCTGGCTTATGTTGTCCTTGTCCGGAGCCCTGCAATACTACATAAGCGGCACTACCCCCAATTATCTGGATGCTTTGTTTGAGACCGCTTCCGGTTTTACTACTACAGGTGCCACCATATTTACAAATGTAGAATCTCTTCCACGAAGTATATTGTTTTGGAGGAGCTTTACCCTCTGGATAGGCGGAATGGGAGTATTGGTATTCACCATGGCTCTGGCACCTTCATTGGGTGCACGCTCAATATTCTTGATGAGGGCTGAATTGCCGGGACCATCTTCCGGAAAACTGGTACCAAAGCTTTCAGATACAGCAAAAATATTGTATATAATATATGCAGTAATGACTGCAGTTACATTAATTCTATTTTTGGCAGGCGGCATGCCCTTGTTCGATGCGGTTATTCATGCATTCGGTACTGCAGGTACAGGCGGTTTTTCGGTGAAAGCCTCAGGTCTGGGACATTATGGCAGTGCCTTTATAGAATGGACAACCCTGGTGCTTATGTTTTTATTTGGCATTAACTTTTCGGTTTATTATGAATTGTTGAAGGGTAACTGGAAGACCGCCTTAAAAATGAAGAATTGATAGTTTACGTTATTTTTGGTTATATCAGCCGTGTTCTTAATATTTATAAACATTCTGCCCGTTTATAATTTTTCCATATCCGAATCCATAAGAAACTCAGCATTCCAGGTGACTTCCGTAATCACAACTACCGGTTTTGCAACAATAAACACTAACATCTGGCCCATGTTGTCCAAAATGCTTTTACTCATATTGATGATTACCGGTGCCTGTTCCGGTTCAACAACAGGCGGGCTAAAAATGATACGTGTAATAATACTATTTAAAGCTGTTATAAGGGAAGTCCGGCATACAGTACATCCAAGTTCTGTAAGCAGAATAAAGATTGGCGGTAAATCTGTTGAAGACGATATAATAGACAATACATTGATTTTCTCTTTTACATATATTTTTGTTCTGTTTGTTTCAGCTTTGATACTTTCATTGGACAACTTTGATTTTATGACAACATTTTCGGCAGCCTTGGCATCCGTAAGCAACACTGGTTCCGGGTTTGAGCTTATAGGACCTTTAGGCAGCTTTTCGCAGTTTTCAAACTTAAGCAAGCTCACAATGACAATCAGCATGATTATCGGAAGATTGGAGGTGCTGCCGGTAATAACACTGATTTCGCCGTCTATATGGCAAAAGCAATAATTAATGTTAATAATTGCCTTCCTTATGGGAACCAATCTCGCTCTTTCAAATAAAATAGAGTGAGATTATTTATTTAGGGAGGTAAAAATGAATAGATTTCCAAATGAGGATTTTTCATTTCCAATGAATATGGAATATATTTTTTTTCAACAGCAGAGGAATACACGTGAAATTATGCAGACCATCCGTTCAGAACACAATGACGTATATACAGACCTGGAGCGGTTGGGATTAAACAGAAATCTTATAGATTTACTGATAACATTTATTGTTAACTTTACAATAAGCCAGGAAGGGACCAATTTACAGCCAAGGCAGATTTATAACAGATTCAGAAATCAAATTCCATGGTTTAACCTGGTACTAAGGCAAATCAACATTCGGGACAGCGAACTTGAGAGAATTATAATCCGCATTATCGAGATTGTATTGGATATTATAAGGAACGGTTCAAGACCGCCGGAACCGGGCCGTGGATGGTCAAGGTGGGAAAGCCTGGGGGGAGTATTAACAACAGCTCCTGCTGCAGCTTCCTGGCAGCCAAATCGCCTGGATGTATTTGCAGGAGGAACCGGCAACAGTTTGTACCATATATGGTGGGACGGCTCAAGGTGGAGCAGCTGGGAAAGCCTGGGAGGCACAATAACATCGGCACCTGCAGCAGTATCCTGGGGACCAAATCGAATAGATGTGTTTGCCAGAGGAACCGACAATGCCTTGTGGCATATCTGGTGGGACGGTCGAAGATGGAGCAGCTGGGAAAGCCTGGGAGGAGAACTGACATCATCCCCGGGTGTATCTTCCTGGCAGTCTAATCGTCTGGATGTATTTGGCAGAGGAACCGACAACGCCTTGTGGCATATATGGTGGGACGGAAACAGGTGGAGCGAATGGGAAAGCCTTGGAGGAAGTCTTACATCAGGGCCTGCAGCAGTATCCTGGGGTCCAAATCGCATAGATGTATTTGCAAGAGGAACAGACAACGCCTTGTGGCATATATGGTGGGATGGAAACTGGTGGAGCAGCTGGGAAAGTCTTGGAGGAGTACTTACTTCAGGACCTGCGGTATCTTCAAAAAGACCTAACCATCTTGATGTATTTGTAAAAGGAATAAACGATACCTTGTATAAAAGAACCTGGAACGGCTCACGCTGGGAAGAGTGGGAAAATCTTGGAGTAAATATTGATTCAGACCCTGCAGCAGTATCCTGGGGACCAAACAGAACAGACCTATTTTCCACAGGACCAAGAAGAGACCTGCTGCACATGTACGAAGGAAGGTAATTATTAAAACCAAAACCCGCTTCGGCGGGTCTTGATTATTCTATATAAAAATAGTTTACAGTTAATAGAATGTGGTATAATATAATTAAAATAATAAGAAAAATTAAGTGGAGGATATTATGATTATCACTACAACACCTTCAGTAGAAGGCAAAAGAATCGTTGAATATAAGGGCATTGTTTTTGGGGAAGTAATATCAGGTGTTGATTTTATAAAGGACTTTGCGGCAGGATTAACTAATTTTTTCGGAGGCAGATCTGGCTCATATGAAGGTGAGCTTATTGAAGCAAGACAAAATGCACTTCGGGAGCTGGAATCGAGAGCGGTTAACATGGGAGCAAATGCAGTTGTAGGAGTTGATGTAGACTACGAAGTATTAGGCTCGGCAAATAATATGCTTATGGTTACAGCTTCAGGAACAGCGGTAGTTGTTGAGTAAAATATTTTTATTTTTGTTGAATAAAAAAATTGTATTGAAAACTTCTGCCATTTATAATATACTTTATTAGTCACGGGCCATTAGCTCAGGGGATAGAGTGGCAGACTTCGAATCTGTTCGTCGGGGGTTCGAATCCCTCATGGCTCACTAATTGCAATAGTTACACAAAATAAAAAGAGATGAATTTTTCAATTTATCTCTTTTTTATCTCCTTTGAAAAACATTGAATTATTTAAGCATATCATTCAAACATTGAACTTCTTCTTTTTTGACATCTTCAAGAACATGAGTATATATTTCAGTTGTTTTTATAGAGCTATGACCAAGCAGCCTTGATACTGTTAAAATTGAAGTATTGTTTTCAAATAGCCTTGTAGCGTAAGTGTGTCTTAGAGCATGAAATTTTTTCTTTTGTACTCCTGCTTTATTCAATAAACGCTCCCAAGACCTTCTTAAATTTTTAGCGTCAATATATGTTCCCATTTCGGAAGGAAACAATAATTCATTTTCTGTATATGCTTCGCCTAATTTTAATTTTTCCTTAGCAACTAATATTTCTAACCTCTTTAATTCAGCTTTTAGTATATCCGGTATAGGCACTTCTCTATTAGATGTTTTAGTTTTAGGTTTAGTAACTTTTATTTCATAATTTGATTTTGTATTATCCTTATCATCAAACACCTTTACTGTTTTCACAGTTTTATTTATTCGGACAGTATCGTTTTGAATATCTGTTTTATTTAAAGCTAATAACTCACCTTGACGAATTCCGGTAAATAAGGCAAACATTATAATATATCTTATTTTACTATCCTTGCTTAGATTATTAGTAATTTTTTTAGTTTCTTCTTTGGTAAATGTTTCAACAACTTCATCTTCATCATCAATCAATTCTTCCTCATCATCTTTTGTAATCTTTAACCCTTTACATGGGTTCTTAATCACATATCCTGACATTTCAGCATAACCAAAGAACTTATTAAGCAGCTTATGAAGATTTGATATTTGAGAATAGCTTTTACCCTCCGATTTTAATTCGTTGTAATATTTTTGTATTGCAGCATTTTCAATTTCAGATACTGCAATTAATCCAAGCTTACAGTTCTTAATATAATTTCTAAATATACCTTCATATCGCTCAAAGGTTGAAGATTTACTACCTGAATTCCTTTCCGTATCCCATAACCATGTATTCATAGCTTGACTTAATGACTGTGAACCAAGTTTAGGTTTTAATCCTGATTCCATATTCTTTATATATTCTCTTTTTTTCTTTTCTGCGTCTGATTTAGATGTGCCATAAAATAATTTCTTAATTGCTTTTCCATTTACGTCATGACCAATAGTTAAAGATGTTTTAAAATATGAATATCCGTTCACTTCAAAATTTTTCTTTGGTTTGTTTGCCATTGTTTATTCGCCTTCCTTCCCTTCTTTTATCGTTTTAATCCATCTTTTTGTATCTTCTATATTATAATTCATAATCTCTTCAAATTCAGAATACGATATTTCGCCCTTTTCTGTTTTATCCTTAATTTCTCCCCCGTAAACAACCCAATTTTTATATTCATCAGGTGTTATTTTTTCATTTTCTTCTCTTTTTCTATTTCTGTCCTTTGCTTTTCTCCATATAGCTAAAATAGGATCGTCTTGTGCTTTTTTTTGATATACATTCATGCTGCCTACGTCTTCACAAGTCTTATTCGAGCCAGAAATCTTTCTATTACAATATAATAAGTTTTTGCTTCTGGCAGTACTAACAAAATACTTTTCGCAGTTTTGGCATTTCTTTAATGTGACCTCATTAATTAATAGATACCTAAATTCCAAATATAATGTTTCTTCAAGATTAGTAACATAGACTTGATAGAAAGAATAGTCATTATCATTCCATTCAACTCCTGTAAGCTTTGTTTTTTTCTTTTTGACTTTTTTTATGTTATCTATGTATGAAAGCTTTTTAAATTCAATTCTATCAGTTATGTAATCAGAATTCATATATATAAGAAATCTAATCTTAGGGGTTAAATCATTGTTTATACCTTCTTTATATAAACAATGGTCTATTGCAGTTTTATATCTTAGTGCAAGTTTTTTATCATTGCTTATATCCCCTTCCACCTTTAATAAGAAATCTAATAAACTAATAGCATTAATTGTTTCTATTTGTTTAAGATAAAATTCTAATTCAGCCAAATACTCCATATATATAGGGTTAATTTTAGTAAATCCTTTTATAATTTTTTTAATTTCATATACGGAATCATTAAAATGTTTTTCGTTTTTAATTTTAAGAAATTCAAAGTCAGTATCCCAATTATTCAATCGTTCAAGGTCAAACATATCAATTTTCAAGAATTCTTTAAGCTTATCAATAGTTAAGTCTGGTTTAATTGTTTTTAGTACGAAATCCATTAAACCTCTTATTGATTCAAGTGCAATTTCATAGTCAAATTCAATATAATTGACTAATATTTCTCCTAATAGATATTCTTTTTTATATCCATTGATAAAATTTAGTTCTGTAATACCAATTACCCTGTTTCCGTCCTTTTTCTTAAAATATTTTACAATAGGCATTTATATTTTTTCTCCTTTTCCAAATAGAATTCTTCGAAATTTCCTAAATACTCTTAAGTATTGAACTATTAGGAATTATGTGGTAAGGTAAGTATAACAAAAACAACAGCAACAGTCAAGATAAATTAATAATATAAAATGGGAGAAAACAGATGAAAAAAAACATTGTAATTAGGAATTTGATTGAGCATTCATGTGTTAAGTACTGGGAAGTTGCGGAGGCATTAGGAATAACTGATGGAAATTTCTCGCGTAAGTTAAGGAAGGAACTACCAAGAAAAGAGAAGGAGGCTATAATTAACAAAATACTGGAATTAAAAAACGAAAAAGAAGGTGAAGAGAACTAATGGAAAGTAAGTATTTAGTATCAATAGTTGAAGCAAGTAAAATGTTTGGGATTGGTAGAGATTCTTTATATGCAATGTCAAGAAGTGAACCGGATATACCTATTATAAAAATAGGTTCAACGACAAAAGTTAATGTACCATTAATGGAACAGTGGTTAGACAAAGCAACATTGGAGGGGAGGGAGTTGTAGGAAGGACAATTTTATTAGTAAAAAACAAGAGTTTCAAGTAAAAAACATCTTAAATAACCTAATATGCCTAAAAGATATTTTAAAAACTTTTACACATGAAATTCAAGGCAGAAATTAACTTAGAATCGATTTTGAAGGAGAACAATACACATGAGTAACAAAATACCAAAAAATATTTTTAGTGAAGAGGCAAAATTGAAAGCAAAGAATACAAGAGAAAATTCAGTTAAACAATTAGCAATACCCGAAGAGCAAGAAACACATTTATTATTAGACTATTTCAGCAAAACGTTGAAGCTGTACACAACTAAGGCAACTGTTATGAATAGGCTTGCAAGAATGGAGTTCGAATATACCGAACAAGCTACATATGATGGAGAAATTTTTAGTAGAAGCTACGAAGTGCCCTTTGAAGAAATGGGAAAGTTTTTGAAAGTTGGCGTATTCGGAGTAAATTCTAAAAAGGATAACTTTGAGGATTGAATATGAAAAGGAGACTTAATAAAAGCTATTTAGCCACTAAAAGAAAAGAAGCAGCTTCCTCCCGACCAAGGTAAAAAAGCTGCAACTAAATAACTTATATGTTGATTTGGTTTGTCTTTATGTATTATATCCCAAGATTTATAAAATATCAATACAAAAAAACCAAATCAGCATATTGTAAACTTAATATAACTTAATAAAGAATGCTGATGATTGATGCATTTAAGGAAATGGGGTAATAAATGGGCAGACCAAGAAAGAAAAATAAGGTTTTTGAAAGCTGGCAGACAAACGGAAATTCAAATTTTATGCAAATATTTTATGATATGTTTGACAGTAAAGCATGGAAAGAATTAAATGCTCATGATAGGGATTTATACCTAAATATGTTACGGAAATACCAAAGAAAAGTGATTAGCGGATATATTGAAAAGAGTAATTGTGATGATATATCAATGCCAAAAAGCGAATATGAAAAATTCATGAATCAAAGAACATTTTATAAGAGTATAGACAAGCTAATTGAACTTGGTTTTGTTAAAGTTATTCGCAATGGATATGCTGCAAAGATATGCAATATATATGGCTTTTCTGATATGTGGAAAGTATACGGAACAAAAGGGTTTGAAGTAAAAGAAGAGTTCAAGAGATTATCAAAACAAAAAATATAAATTAAAAACTTGCTGTAAGAATACTACATTGATTACTGTAAAGGTACTATATTCAAACAATGAAATCGGGTTTTTTAGAAAATTTGAATGTAGTAATAATACAGTAATCAAAAACTCATTTAAAATTAGCCAATCGTTGAAATACCAAAACATACTGCTTTTATATTTATAAATTATTTATAAGTGCCTATATACTGCAATAATACATATCCTTTATATATTATGCCATACCTTAGGGTTTTAATTAAGTATTACAAAGGTGGTTTTTATTAAAGGCTTTGTAGTAAAAGCTTTAAAAATGATTTTTCGGTTGTTTGAGTAGGTTAATAAGATTGGAAAAGGTAAAGCAAGTAAGAAGAACATACAAATATATAAACGCAGGAGTGATTAGATGAATGATGATAATATAACAGAAGTTGACAGAAGTAACGTAGGCAGGAAACCAGCATTTGAAAAGGTTGCTGATAAGTTAGATGATTTAACAGAATATGCTGCTCAAGATATTTCTAATAAAGATATTGCTGAAATGTTAGGAATAGGAGAATCAACTTTTTATAGGTTACTGTCAGAAAATCAACAATTTAGGGAGGCATACCAAAAAGGACTTGATGACCGGAAATATACATTAGAAAAGGCATTGTTTAAGCGTGCTGAAGGATTTGTAGCAGAAGAAAAACAGATTGTTCGTGATGCTGAAGGAAATGTCATAAAAGAAGTTGTTAATGAAAAGCATTATGTTCCTGATACAACTGCATTGATATTTTCGCTTAAGAATATATACGGTGAGAAGTATAAAGATAGAGTTGAAACTGTAACAGATTTTAATATCAATATAAGCCAAATTAACCAACTGTCAGATAAAGAATTACAAAGAATGTCAGGCATTGATATTAGCGGTATAGATTATGAAATAGAGTAAATTCATAAAGAATTATTAATGAACTATAAATAGCTTATAATACTAAATCAGTATGACAGGAACCTACCTAATTACGAAAGGGCAAAATTAGTTTTAAGACTTGAACCAATTATTGAAGAAAAAGCAAAAGAAAATAAAATTGCAATAGGCAAATTAACAGGTAGGGGAAACGAATTTGAAAAGGTTAGTCAGATATCTGATAAACCTTTAGTATCAATTAACACAAATAAAGAAATTGCTAAAGTTGCAGGAGTTTCACACAATACAATACATAAGGTTGAAAAAATAGAAGAAAAAGAAGAAAAAGCTACACCTGAAATAAAAGTACAACTATCAAAAGGGGAAATATTATGAGTATAAGGAAAACTGAAAAAGAAAAACAGCAAGAACAAATAAAAAAAGCTAAAAACGAATATATGAAATCCTGGAGAGCTAAAAATCCTGATAAAGCTAAAGCAAATGCAGACCGTTATTGGTTAAAGAAAGCGGAAGTACTAAAAAATGAAGCTAAAATAGAATAACGGATAAAATATAAGTTAAGAGCCGGGATAATTATTTATAAGCATAATTCTGTAAATAGAGTTATGCTTTTTTATAAGTTTAGCTATTGCTATTAATTATTACGATTAGTTAATACGTTTATAATCGATTCTAAGGTGATTTTACTCTTGTAGAACAGGCATAAAGGAATCAAACTATTAAAGGTAATGTATTTATACCATAATGCTTATAATGTTTATTTAATAGCATTATATAAAAGAAAAATAGCTCAATAGAGTGTACTGTATTGAAACTATTATTATGTTTATTGTTACGTTTCATACAAGTCAATAAATTAATTATGAAACGTATCAAAATTACTATTGACATTAATGAAACGGCAATTTATAATTCATGATAATAGGAGGTGTACGGAATGAATAAAATTTATGGATACGCAAGAGTATCAAGCAAGGAACAGAATTTAGATAGGCAGGAACAAGCCTTAAAAGATTATGGCATTGATTCAAGGGACATTATAGAAGATAAGCAATCCGGGAAAGACTTCAACAGACAAGGTTATCAAACATTAAAGAATAGTTTATTAAGAAAAGGCGATACGTTAGTTATTAAGGAGCTTGACAGATTAGGCAGAAATATGGATATGATAAAATCTGAATGGCAGGAGCTTCAAGCAAAAGGAATTGACATAGTTGTTATTGATACACCTATTTTAAACACGTTGAATAAAACAGACCTTGAAAAGAAACTTATATCAAACATAGTATTTGAATTGTTGTCTTATATTGCAGAAAAGGAACGTATCAAAATAAGAGAAAGGCAATCAGAAGGAATTGCAGCAGCTAAAGCAAAAGGAGTGTATAAAGGCAGAAAACGGATAGAAGTAAATAATTTTGAGCATGTTTACAATGAATGGAAAGACAGTAAGATAACAGCAGTAAAAGCTATGGATAAATTAGGAATAACAAAAGCAACTTTTTATCGTAGGGTAAAAGAATATGAGAACAGATAACAAGGGCTAAATGCCCTTTTTTTAGTTCGCAATAGACTATTCCAGAGATTGTTAAGATAAAAATTCCTCTCCATCTTAAAAGCCAATTTCTGACAGAGATAAAACTGATGTTGGAATGATACTTAGATTCAAGTGGCAGGTACTTCTGAATGCTATGCAATATTGGAGCATGATAGGGGGTATCTCCGATTAGTACCGGGTGGGTTCGCAGAAATGTATATGATACTTTGGTTCTCCGTTACACAGTATTTAAAGGGATATTTATTAATTGGAACGCCTGTTAATCAATAGGGGGTGGGGTTATATATTAGGCAACAAAAATGAAAATTTTTTAAAATTGACCAAAAATAAATGATGCCGATAAATTGAGTTATAAAATTAATTCTTATATAAAAGGAATATATAATACAAGGATATTTAAGAGTTGTAAAAAAAATGTTAATATTGAATTTTCTGGAAATTATGGTAAGATATTAACACAGGCATATATAAAGAAAATCGAAAAAAGGAGTGGGTAGAAATGTTAGGACTAATAACTACACCCTTAGCTATCTTAGGGGTATATGGAATATTTACTAATAATTTCAACTTTTTTATTATCGGTGCAATTGCAGCAATAGTAGAATTCATAATAGGAATATTTACAGGTCAGTTAAAAAGCCCATTTACAATAATTGTAGCAATTATTATAGGAATAATTTATGCCACAATAAAAGGTTTATCCATTATTACCGGAATTTTAATGGGTTTGTGTATTGAAGCTGCTGTTATGGGTTTTTTTGGTCTATTAATGTATGGCTTTGCGTTTATTGCTAACATATTATATAAGAATGAATAAGAATCAGGAACCTTGCATAATATGACCAATTTAGATGACGATAAAATTGTAATATAGACAATTGAATAATATATATCAATATTTATAAAAAATAAGTACATGATTTTATATTATTTATAGTTATTATGAAAAACATTGCGATTTTAAAAATAATCCTTTATATTAGTTCATATTACTCAAGTCATGCCATAGTTAACCATGTATTTTTAATTATATGAGAATAATTAGTTTCTCAAGTAATTTTAATAACAAGTCTATTGGACATTTCATTATAAATATTTCTTTAAAACATTATAGAAACTTTAAATTAACAAATACAAAATATGGATAATATAATCTTTCACGAAATGCCATTAACTAAAATAGTGGATGTACTTTGCTTCATTTTTTGAATTTACATAAAACTTGAAAAGACTCAAAAATTACCTCATATTATTCCGTTTTCTTTATTTTTATATATTTGTTTTGTTAATTCATTGTTTACAAATAAAGGTTTACGTTTCTTAAGATAAATTAAATTTGGAATAGATATTATTGAAGCAGATACCATTTTTGCAAACATATCAATAAAATCATAATTTACACCTGCTTTAATAAAAAAAGGTAGGTATACTAACATTGATACAACTGGTGTTAGTATGGTTAGCACGAAGAAAATAATGGTGAATTTGTATCCTTTGATAGTAAAACTTATTAATTCCTTCCAAGAAATAAATAAAAATATTATCATACATATAGTTATCACTAATGTAACAGTATTTGGAAGGCCATCTATGGGATTTGTTGTATAATAACTAAAACTCCCATAATAATTCCTAACAACTGATGATATTTCTCCAAACATACTAATGGGTGAAAAAAATATCCATAAAGGCATTAAAAATTTAACAAGGAAATTAAACCAACGCATCGATGGGTGCTTAACTATCAATGGTTCGATGTTTTCTTCAAGATTTTCTTCAATATTATCATTGTTTATAATATTTTCAACTTGCTTTCCACAATACCTACAATACAAACTATCATCATCAATATGATTATTGCAATTATTACAATACATAAAAACAAACCTCCTTAATCTTTAGCTTTGTTTCTTATATTCAAATATATAATTAAAAAAATCACTGTTAGGACAACAACCTCAAGCAATAAAACTCTAAAATCTATATTATATACAAAATGAATGTTTCCGTTTTTAGTTACCTCCATTAAATCATTGAATCTAAACAATGGATAAAAACCTCTTTCACCAGTAAACAGCAATTTTCCGGAAGAATAAGCAAACTTGACATAAGGAGTAAATATAATAGTAATTGAAAAAAATAGAATAATATACAATGTTAAAACTATGTTTTTTAGTGACATAGATTTTGATATGAATAACTTTAATTTATATGCCTGAATTAACAAATATAGCATAACTATTATTATAAATCTTATGCAGTATTCTAGATAATGCAAGTTATATTTTATATCAAATTTACCCGGAATAAGTCTACCTGGAGGTTTTATCCATACATCCTTTACATCTCCAGGCAAATTAAAAAAATGCCTATACTCAACATTATCAAATGTTTCATTTCTAACAACTCCACTGAAATGTTGTTTGAATGGAATAAAAAAAATACTCGCTAATAAAACAATAACTATAAAACATAAATTAATAATTTTAACAGAAGTATTTTTGCTTTTGTTTTTTATTAAAATAGAAGTTGCAGAAGTATCATCAACATTTGTTTTTAAAATAATTCTATCAATAGGTTGTGTATTGTTTAAGTCGTTGTTTCCGCAATATTTACAAAACATACTATCATCTTGTACTTGTTTACCACATTTTTTACAAAACATTAAATTTCCCCCCCTTCATAAAATAAAACCCTCGAATTATGAGTTCTTAGTAAAATTAAATATTATGTTTATTTACAGACCCTAATAAAAACGTTACCAACTATGCAATATTATATACCAAATTTTGCTAATTGTAAACCTGATATAATTTTCTTTACTGAAATATAACTTATTAAGTATTCAAATATATGCCAAAAACATTGATTCCGACATAGTAAAATGTTATTATATAGAGTAATAGGTATTCAATAGATAAAACTGCACAAATGGATGTTAGGCAGAATATGTAAAGATTTAATTGCAACATTGGAGATATCCCTGATTATATAGATGATGATTCAAGGAGTGTAAATAATGAAGGCAAAGGAAGCAAAGGCAAGGATAAAAATTAATAAGCTATTAGAAGAAGCAGGTTGGAGATTTTTTGATGAAGATGGAAAGCCTGCTAATATTCAAGTAGAGCCTAATGTTAAAATCTCCAAGAAACAAGTTGATGCTATGGGAGAAGATTTTAATAAGGTGAAAATTGGGTATGTTGACTTTCTGCTCCTTGATGAAAAGGGGCATCCTTTTATTGTCCTTGAGGCAAAATCAGAAGATAAAGACCCTTTAGTGGGAAAAGAACAAGCAAGAGAATATGCAAAATCCCTTTTTATTAGATATGTCATACTATCAAACGGAAATCAGCATTATTTTTGGAATATATACAAGGGCAATCCACAGATAATTACAAATTTTCCAAGCTGCGAAGGTATAAGAGAAAACAGAGCTTTTAATGCAGACCCTGCAAGATTATATAACGAAGATGTAAGAAAAGATTATATAGCAGTAGTTAGAAATGCCAATTATGCAGAATCACCGGAATACCAAAATCCTGCAACAAGGGCAAAGTTTCTTGAAGATAATGGATTAAGGTTTTTAAGACCCTACCAAATAAATGCGGTAAAAGCATTGCAGAAATCAGTAAAAAAGGGAAATCAACGCTTCTTATTTGAAATGGCAACGGGAACTGGCAAAACATTAACTTCTGCTGCAGTAATCAGACTGTTTTTAAGAAGTGGAAATGCTCACAGGATATTATTCTTAGTGGATAGGATAGAGCTTGAAAATCAGGCCAAAAAGAATTTTATTAATTATTTATCCCCTGATTACCATACGGTAGTATTCAAAGAAAATACAGAAGATTGGCGTAAGGCTGAAATTGTTGTATCAACAGTTCAAACATTGAGTTTCAATAATAAATATAAGAAATATTTTAAACCAACTGATTTTTCATTGCTTATTGCGGATGAAAGTCACAGGTCAATTAATGGAAATTACAGGGCAGTGTTTGAATACTTTTTAGGATATAAATTAGGGCTTACCGCAACACCAAAAGATTACATAAAAAATGTTGATGTGACGAAGCTGAAAGGAACAGACCCAAGAGCATGGGAACAAAGACAGCTTTTAGATTCTTATAAAACATTCGGTTGTGAAAGCGGCGACCCTACATATAGATATTCTTTGATAGACGGTGTTAAAGACGGGTATCTTGTAAATCCAAGAGTAGTAGATGCAAGAACAGAAATTACCACACAGCTTTTAGCTGACAAGGGATATGCAGTTATAAATCAAACAGAAACCGGTGAAGATGAAGAAGAAGTTTATTTTGCTAAGGACTTTGAGAGAAAATTCTTTTCAGAAGAAACAAATAGGATGTTTGTTAAAACCTTTATGGAAAATGCTAAACGCGACCCTTTATCAGGCGAGATAGGTAAGAGCATAATATTTTGTGTTAGCCGTAAGCACGCTGCCAAAATTACACAAATATTAAATGAGTTTGCAGATAAATTGTTTCCTGACAAGTATTATTCCGATTTTGCAATACAAATTACATCTGATGTCATGAATGCTCAATCATATACAACTAATTTTCAAAATAATAATTTAAGCGGCACCACCAAGTTTTTGGAAAACTATAAATCCTCCAAAACAAGGGTTTGCGTTACCGTAGGAATGATGACAACCGGGTATGATTGTGAAGATTTACTCAATATAGGATTATTAAGACCTATATTTTCTCCTACTGATTTTATACAAATCAAAGGACGAGGTACAAGAAAATATCAATTTGCTTACAAAGAAAAGGTAAATGAAATAATTTATGAACATAAGGAAAATAAGGACACATTTAAGCTCTTTGATTTTTTTGGTAACTGTGAGTATTTTGAAGAAAAGTTTAACTATGATGAAGTTATAAAACTGCCTAAACCAAAAAACAGTGGTGCCGGTATGCCTCCACCACCACCTCCCGGGGATAGTTTGTATGAAAATTATGACCCTGACCCGCTTAAATTTATATTGGAAACACCAATCGGATTTGAAGGAATGAAGATTGATAGAATGTTCTTTGATAAATTTGAAAGCAAGGTTAAGGAAGATGAAACTGCAAGACAACAATATGAACAAGGTAACTATGCTGCAGTACAACACTACATAGAAGAAAAAATCATGAACAAACCATCAGAATATTACACATGGGAAAAGATAAAAAGGTCTATTGGAATTGACAGACGGTTAACAGTAAAAGAAATTCTTGACAAGATTTTTGGAGCAATTCCTGAATTTAAGTCAAAGAGAGAATTAATAGAAGATGAATTTGAAAGTTATTTATTAACAAGACCAATACAAGCTGATAAATATACGGAAATAAAAAGATTTTTTGAAACTTATATCATGGATAAGGATGTAAGAAGAATAATAGAAGACGAAAAGTTTCAACTGCTTGGTACAGAAGTAAGCACCTACACTATGTCGGACTTAAGGAAGTTAGGGATAGATAATATGAGACAGGTTGTAGACTATATAAATGATAACGTAAATGTATCAAGATTTGTTGCATAGGAGGACAGATTGTTAAATTTTGATGTTAAGAAAAAAATAAATTCTTTAAGAGATATATTAGTAGGTAAGGTACCTGATCCTAAGGCACAGGTAGAACAGATTACCATAGCTTTAATTTATAAATTTATGGATGATATGGATTTAGAGGGTATGGAATTTGGCGGAAGCAGAGAGTTTTTTAAGGAAGACTACGAAAAATATGCTTGGACAAATATAATGCAGCCGGAAAACAGCGGGCAACAAAGGGCAAACCTCTATGCTGAAGGAATTGATAAAATGAGTATGAATCCTCATTTACCTCAATTATTTAGAGATATATTCAGAGGGGCTTATGTTCCTTATCGTGATGCAGAAACATTAAATATGTTTTTGAAAGAAATCAATGATTTTAGCTATGACCACAGTGAGGACTTAGGAAATGCTTTTGAGTATCTTCTTTCAATAATGGGAAGTCAAGGTGATGCAGGGCAATTTAGAACACCGAGGCATATTATTGATATGATTGTTAATATAGTTGACCCTAAGAAGACAGACGGCATATTAGACCCGGCTTGCGGAACAGCAGGATTTTTAATAAGCTCATACAAGCATATATTAGAGAAAAACAAGGATAAGAATGGTAACAGTACTCTATCGGCAGATGAAAGAAAAAGAATGACGGAAAACTTTGCAGGTTATGATATTTCACCTGATATGGTAAGATTGTCAAGAGTGAACATGTATCTTCATAAGTTTACAAAACCACAAATTAGTGAATATGATACCCTATCCAATCTTGATAAATGGGATGAAACCTATGATGTAATCTTAGCCAATCCACCGTTTATGACACCAAAGGGTGGAATTATTCCTCATAACAGGTATAGAATACAAGCGAAACGTGCAGAAGTGTTGTTTGTTGATTATATAGCTGAACATCTAAACCCAACAGGCAAGGCTGGTGTTATTGTTCCTGAGGGCATTGTTTTCCAAGCAGCAAATGCTTACAAAAATTTACGAAAATACTTGGTTGAAGATGATTTGCTCTATGCTGTTATTTCTCTTCCTGCAGGTGTATTTAATCCGTATAGTGGTGTAAAAACAAGTGTTTTACTAATGGATAAAACACTTGCAAAGAAAAAGGATGAAATTTTGTTTATAAAAATAAATAATGACGGTTATGACTTGGGAGCACAAAGAAGAGAATTAAAAGATAGTGATATTCCAGAGGTAATTAAGATTATTAAGGATTATCAGGATGGTATGGATGTATCGGATAATGCTCTTGTAACAATGGCGAGTAAAGAAGATATTGCTGAGCAGGATTATATTTTGGTTGGAGAGAGATACAAGGAAGTCACAATTGTAAATACCGATTATCCAATGATTGAATTAGGTGAAATATGTGATTTGCTTGCTGGAAACTCTGCACCTCAAGATAAAAAGTTTTTTACGAATGGTAAATATCCATTTTTTAGGACTGCTGATGTAGGTAATGTTCATCTGTCCGATAATTTAGTTGAAGCAAAAGATTATCTAAATGATGATGGGATTAATGGGCTAAAAATATTTCCTAGAGGGACTATTTTACTACCAAAAAGCGGAGCTTCAACTTTCTTAAATCATCGAGCAATTTTAGGGGTTGATGGGTATGTCTCAAGTCATTTAGCATGTATTGTTTGTGATGAAAAAAAGGTAAATAATAAATATCTATATAGGGTTCTTATTAATATTGATGCAAAATCATTAACAGCAGACCAAGGATATCCATCGCTTAATATTAAACAAATAAGTAGCATTAAAATACCTCTTCCTCCCTTACATATTCAAGAGGAAATTGTAAAGGAAATTGAGGGGTATCAAAAGATAATTGACGGTGCAAAGCAGGTTGTTGAGAATTATAAACCGACTATCAAAATAGACCCAAGCTGGGAAATAGTTAA
>Ga0208040_1002024_pt1 | contig 18725 bp, 14 predicted proteins | sample AD_UKC083_MetaG_FD_184431 | JGI IMG/M metagenome (GOLD analysis project Ga0208040, IMG submission 184431) | Active sludge microbial communities of municipal wastewater-treating anaerobic digesters from USA - AD_UKC083_MetaG (SPAdes) (version 2) | ecosystem: Engineered > Bioreactor > Anaerobic >...
GCCGCACTGCGTGACGCGGGCCTCATGACCTCCACAAATGCCAAACTCATAAGGCATGGAAGGCTGTTCCGAACCGGCCCGTCCTCGTTCCTCGTCCTGGGCCGCGACGACAGGGACAACACCGCCCTCGAATCGCTCTCGGGCGGCTGTTACTACACCCCGTCCGACCGGCCGGGGCCTTCCGCCGTACCTCTTGGCGATCCGACGCCGCACGCCGTGGCCGCCTCGCTCGTAGCCCTGTACACGAAACGGCTTGCAGCGAACACCCTCCGCGTCGATACGCCCGGAGGCTCCCCGGTCGAGTCCCCGCCGGCATCCCGTGAGACGGCGGACCGGATGGCGGTCGGCTGATCGCGCATTGACCGGCGGCCCTGCATTTGCGTAAATTCAAAAACTCGTTTCCAGGGAGGTCCGCTGTATGTTCATCTATCTCATACACTTCTAAGCGGGGGCTCCTCAGCGCAGCTTCATCCCACGGGCTGACCGCTGAAGGCAGCCGTACCGGGTAGAATCGTTCCAGGCAAAAGGTTCAACTCAGGTTCCAACGGGACAGGCTGCTATGCATTACGACGACGATTTCATGGATGACGACGACCATCCGCAGCGCAGGTACCCCCTGCGTGTTCTGTGGAGGGGTCTCAAGCCGATAGCCGGTCCGCACGCCGGGGCCTTTGCGCTCGCGGCAGGGCTTCTGCTGATCGGAATCGCGGGCGAACTCTGCGGACCTCTGATCCTCAGGCAGATGATAGACGAGGCGATACCTTCCCGCTCCGCCGGCCGGGTCGCTGCGCTCGCCGGCCTCTATGCGGCGGTCTTCATGACCACGATGACGGTCTTCTACACCCAGGTCATAGTGACCACGAAGCTGGGGCTGCTGATAGTCCGCGACCTGAAGGGAAAGGTCTTCGAGCACATGCTCTCCCTTTCCCAGTCGTTCTTCGACTCCTTCCCGTCGGGCAAGCTGATGGCGCGGGTCGAAAGCGACTGCGAGCGCGTGAGGATGCTCTTCAGCGAAACCTCGATGGCCATCCTGCGAAGCATCATGCTCATGACGGGCACGATAGGCATCATGGCCGTCACCAACCTCCGGATTACCGGATTCGTGATGCTCCTGGTGCTGCCGGTGACCCTCGCGACCATCCCTGTGCTCCGTCTGATGAGGAAGCTCTGGGCGCAGGTCAGGGCTTCGTATTCCCGCATCTCCGGCCTCGTGGCCGAGTATGTCCGCGCAGTGCCCGTGCTCCAGGTCTTCAACGCCACGGGAGTGGCGGCCGGGAAGCTCACCAGCGAAGGCAGGCGGTTCCTGGGCCTGGAGGTGAAGGCATCCATCTGGGAGTACGGTTTCTGGGGCTTCCTCGGTTCGTGCGAGGTGGCGGCGGTGGCCGTCATCCTCACCGCGGGCAGGGGAGGGGTCGTCGCCGGAACCATCACCGTGGGTTCGGTAGTGCTCTTCATCGAGTACACCCGCAGGCTGTTCATGCCCATAGTGATGTTCTCCGAGACGCTTAACCAGGTCCAGAGGGCGCTCGCGTCGGCCGACAGGATCAACTCGATCCTCTCCACCGAGACCTGTACGCCCGACGGGGATCTCGGCGAGGAGGACTTCCCCGAGGACTGGGAGGAGATCCGCTTCGAGGACGTCTGGTTCCGCTACGGCCGTGCGGAATGGGCGCTGAAGGGAGTCTCGCTGGTCATCGCCAGGCGCTCCCTGGTCGCCCTTGTCGGCGCGTCGGGAGGAGGCAAGAGCACGATCGTGAGCCTCCTCATGAGGTTCTACGAGCCCACCGGGGGGAGGATCACCATCGGCGGGATCGACATACGCCGCTTCAGGCTGGATGTCTGGCGCAGGAGGCTCGGGCTTGTCCTCCAGAACGTGAGCCTCTTCTCCGGCACCCTCTCGGAAAATCTCACGGTCTTCGATTCCTCGGTCCCGGCCAGGAGGCAGATCGAGTCCCTGCGCACGATAGAGGCCGAGGATCTGCTGGAGAGGATTCCGGGCGGGCTGTCCGGGGAGATCTCCGAGGGCGGGCAGAACCTCTCGATGGGCGAGAGGCAGCTCATCAACTTCGCCCGTGCGGTGCTGCACCGGCCGGAGATCCTCATACTGGACGAGGCCACCTCGTCGGTGGACCCCGGGACCGAGAAGCGCATACAGAAGGCCATGGACATGTTGTTCGAGGGGAGGACGGCACTCGTGGTGGCCCACAGGCTGACCACCGTCCGCAACGCCGACAGGATCTATGTGATCCAGGCCGGTCAGGTCGTGGAGACGGGCACCCACCTCGAACTGCTCGAATGCGGCGGCGTCTATGCCGGGCTGTGCAGGCTGCAGCTCGTGCCGGAGGCCGTCAATGCTTAAGTACTTCAGATGGATTTTCAGATACTACAGGACGCACAGGCTGCACACGGTGTTCCTGGCCCTGCTGACGCTCATTTCCGCAACGGTGGCGCTGGCCTTCCCGCTGGTGTTCCGCTACCTGCTCGACAACGTGCAGGAGGTGCTGGCCCCCGGCAGCGAGGACAGGTTCCTGAAGCTGCTGCTGGCTCTGGGCGCGGTGGGCTTCGCCAGGATGGTCGCCGGGTTCTACCCCGGAGCGAGGGCCTGGCTGAACAGCAAGATCGGCATGGAGGTGCGGGACGACGCCTTCGGCGAGATTCTGAAGAAGGACTACAGGTTCTTCTCGAAGTTCGGCCCCGGGGATCTCTCGACACGCCTGACGGACGACATCGTCGAGTATCCGCGCATCGCCTGGTTCAGTTGCTCCGGGATATTCCGGGCCGTCGAGTCCGCCTCCAGGCTGGTGTTCTGCCTCGGGGTGATGGTCTTCATGAGCGCCGAGTTGACGCTGCTGTCGCTCGTGCCCCTGCCGATCATGCTCTGGATCTTCTACCGCACCGAACGGAAGCTGGGGAAGCGCGTGGAGGAGAGCCGGAAGGCCACCAGCAGCACCAGCGACCTGCTCGACAGCACGTTCGCCGGGATCGCCATCATCAAGGCCTACCGGGCCGAGAAGGGGCAGTCGGGAAGACTGCGCAGACTCCTCGACTCCAGGCTCGCCATAGATCTGTCCATCACTAAACTCGTGATGGTGATCGAGTCCCTTTACAGCGTCCTGGGCGAGGTCGGCAAGGTCACGGTCCTGTTCCTGGGCGGCCTGTTCGTGATCCGCGACAGGATATCGATCGGCGACCTGTACGCCTTCTACGTCTATCTCGACATGCTGCTGGCGCCCATGATCGACATTCCGAACCTGTTCGTGACGTCGAAGCAGGCCTTCGCTTCGATCGACCGCGTGCGCGAGGTGATGGACTTCCCTCCCGCCCCGGAGAGGAGCGGCGTCAGGAAGCTCGGCTCGGTGGACTCGGTGGAGTTCAGGAACGCCGGTTTCCGTTATCCGGGATGCGACGCGGGCGTGATCGGTGTCACCGGAAGGTTCGAGAGCCCGATGACAGTCGCCGTCGTGGGGGAGGTGGGCTCCGGGAAGTCGACCCTCGTGAAGATGCTCTCGGGCCAGCTTCCCTGCACCGAGGGCGATATACTGGTGAACGGAATCCCCCTCATGGAAGTGGACCCGTCGGATCTGTCGCTCGTAACGGGCTACGTCCCCCAGGAATCCTCCCTGTTCTCCGACAGCGTCGGCGAGAACGTGCGGCTGGGCCGCGGGATGGAGGATCAGACGGTGGAGAGGGCCCTCGCCCTGGCCGACCTGCCCGCCGGCGATCTGCCCGAGGGGCTCGAAACCAAATTGGGACAGGGCGGGTCCGGCGTCAGCGGAGGGCAGAAACAGCGTGTGGCGATAGCCAGGGCGCTTGCCGGCGATCCAGGTCTGTGTCTCTTCGACGACTGTACCGCAGCGCTGGACGCCGATCTGGAGCAGAGGCTCTGGGACGGCCTGCGCGCCGAGGGGGGCAGGAGGCTGATCTTCGTGGTGACCCACCGGGAAGCCACCGTCAGACAGAGCGATCTGGTCATCTTCCTCCACCGCGGGATACTGAACGCGATAGGTACGCACGAGGAGCTACTGCGGACCAACGAGGTCTACCGTCTCGTGCTCGCGACGGAGATGAGCTAGAGCGATGGCTCTCGCCGCCCGGCTGGGCTTCGACACCCTGATGGAGAGGTCTGCGGCGCTTCATTCCGCGATGGAGCGCTGCACCCTCTGCCCGCGTGCGTGTATGGCCCGCAGGACGCAGGGGGAGACGGGCTTCTGCGGTTGCACCTCGGATCTCGAGGTCGCCTCCTGCTGCATCCATCGGGGGGAGGAGCCGGTGCTGTGCGGAGAGATCGGGGTCGGGAACGTGTTCCTCGCACACTGCAACCTGCGGTGCGTGTTCTGCCAGAACCACCGGATAAGTCAGACCGCCAGGCGCTTTCCAATGTCCCCCTCCTTGCTGGCCCGCGAAATGCTGTCCTTCCAGTATGCCGGCTGCCCGACGGTGGGTTTCGTGTCGCCGGTACAGCACCTGCCGGGCATAGTGGAATCGATCGCCCTGGCGGTGAGGGATGGTTTCGACACCCCCGTCATCTACAACTCGAACGGGTACGACAGCGTCGAGACGCTGCGGCTGCTCGACGGCGTATTCGACATCTATCTGCCCGACTTCAAGTATGCCGGAGAGCAGGAGGCGCAGGAGCTCTCGGAGGTCTCCGGCTATCCCGAGTCAGCCCTGGCCGCCCTTCGGGAGATGTTCAGGCAGGCGGGTCCCCTTGAGCCGGACGAGGACGGGGTTGCGCGCAGGGGCGTCATGGTCCGCCATCTCGTTCTGCCTAACGATCTGGCGAGGACGGCCGAGGTGCTGGCGGCCGTTGCAGGAGTGTCCGTCTCGATCCCGGTGAGTCTCATGGCCCAGTATTATCCGATGCACCGGGCAGTGGACCACCCGCTGCTGTCGAGGGTGCTGCGCGAGGCCGAGTACGACAGGGCTCTCGCCGCCCTGGAGGAGGCCGGCCTGACGGCGGGCTTCACGCAGGATCCACGCGAGGCGCCCGCGGCATGGCTCCCGGACTTCGACCGGGGAAATCCCTTCAGCGACGGATGATATCCTTCCTCTCCCGATCCTTCGGCGGCGCCGGCGTCGATCCTAACGACCCGTCAGAACCTTGATCCCCCCGAAGGTGGCCCGCTCCAGATCGAGGGTGCCGTTGAGACGGATATGGGATATGGCGGTCTCGGCGTCGCCCGTCGTGTGGCCGTAGCCTCCCGAGATCAATCTCGCAGGGCCCGCATTGTAGCCCCAGGTGAAGATGGATTCGGATCCGGCGTCCCACGTGAGCTCGATTACGAGGTTGTCGTGTCCGGCATAGAAGTACGGTGTGTCGAACTGGATTTCGAACCACTCGTCCGGCGCACCTGCGGTTATGGTTACGCTGTCGTGGTCGTACACGAGTATCCTGCTGCCCGGTAGGTAGTTGTTCTCGAAGGTCACCGAGAGCTGGTCGGACTGGCAGAGGCCCATGTAGATCTGGAAGGTTCCCAGATTCACGTAGCCGTCGTCGCTGCCGAGCGGAGCCCGCTTGAAGGAGATCGAACCGATGGTCATGGCTGTTCCGATCTCGGAATCGAGCGCAAGCATCTGGAAGCGGAGACTCTGCCAGCAGTCCCCGCAGAAAGGCCTGTTCATCCCGATCGAGTCCTGCCCTACATCGACGAAGTCGGCGCTGGAAACGCCGATCAGGATCATCGCACCCAGGAATGCACTCTTCATGTTTTACCCCTTCTCCCCGGGCGGCAGTCAGCGGGCCGTCCCGGCCATGCGGCTGCTGGACGGCTCGAACGGCCTGATCACCGGGAGATTCTTATCGTTTTGAATAACATGCCGACCACCTTCGATGCATCGCTTCTGTCCCGGCGGGAGCCGGACACGATGCGGGGCCGGCGGGGTTACATGTAGCCGCCCCGGATCGGGACCAGCCGGGAGCCGGGTCTGCAACGGGCGCAATCCTGCGCCCGGCGCCCGGAGGCGCTGCGAGCCGCGGTTCAGGTGCGCGGGTTGTCTGCCATGCTGATCCTCCCTTCCGGACCGTACGATCTTGCGGGTATGCCTTCCCGTCAATCCAGAACATGTGTTCCGGTCCCTGCCCCGGACTGGTGCCGTACATGGGCCGCCTGAAGCGTTTGCAGACCCCGCCGCCGAATTGACAAGGTCATTACGGAGGCGCATTAATTCTCAGGCGACAATCCGAAACGGTTTCGGAAGAGGTGCAATGGCCCAGTCCCTCTCACCGGGGAAGGTTACAGGGATGTTAATTGTCCCGCTGGTTAGAGGCGGGTTTGAGAGTGTATCCCGGCCGCCGCTGCCGTTCCTCCGCCGGCCGGAGTCGCCCCTTTCCAGATGGATGGTGTGCAGTGCAGCACGCCATTGAGCCTCTGCTCCAGGCGCCGGAGGCGCCTGCCCCCTCTCCTCCTGACGCCTGTCGCAGCCGCAGGGCGACGCTCCTGCGGAACAATCCTCCCGGATCGACTGCTTCCCCGCCTGCAGGCCGCCGCCTGCCGACGGCGAAAACTGTACTGAAGTTCCGCCCGCCATTTCCGCAGTGCCTTCCCTCATGCCAGGCCGGGTCCACAGATGTCCGGCATTGAACGCTTCTCCCCGGGGCGGCGGTGCACGCCCGTGAGCGGAGCTTCTCCGGGGTGGTCCCGTCCTCCGTCTGACAGCCCGTTCCCGATTCCGGAGTCACTGAAAGAAGGGAGTCTCGAAATGCGAGGTATCGTCTTCGTCCTGCTTCTCTGTTCCACTCTGTCCTTCGCCGCCGACAGGGTCGTCCTGGTAGAGGATTTCACGAACAGCGGGTGCGGCTACTGCTGGCAATTTGAACCCACCCTCAACTCGTTTGTGGACACCCATCTGGCGAGCGGCGACATATCCGTATGCAGAGTGCATGTGAACTGGCCCTCGGGGAGCGATCCGATCTACTTGGCCAATCCGACGGAGCAGCGAGCCAGATGGACCTTCTACAACGTGACCGGCGTGCCTACCATCAAGGTAGATGGAATACTCAGCGGGTATCCGAACATCCAGGCGGCGTTCAACTCCAGGTCGGCCGTGCCGTGCCACCTGGACATCCATGTGGCCAGGAATCCCATCTCGGGAACTACGGGCGAGATCAGCATCAGGATGATCGCCGAACAGGATCTGCAGGCGGCTGCCACCCTTCGCGTCTTCGCCATACTCGTCGAGGACAACGTCCCGGGAGCAGGCTTATGGGCGGGGTCGGAGTTCATGCAGGCCTTCCGCGACAACCTGTTCGGCACGGCTGGTTCGGAGGTCAGCTTCTCAGCTCCCTACCCGGATACCGTCTATGCCAGTGCTCAGTATAGCCTCAACCCTGACTGGAATGTGAACGAGCTGAGGCTCGTCACATTCGTGCAGGAGTACGCCGGAGCCCCCAACAAGGAAGTCATGAACGCCCACTTCGCCGACTTCCTCGACCTCCAGACGGGGATCGGCGAATGCCCGAGTGAAGAAATCGAAGGTGGGGTCATGTCCGTCGTCAATCCGTCGCGTGGCTTCCTATCGATAGCCCTGGAGCTGCCTTCGGGATCGACAGGCCTCCTGCAGGTCTACGACCTCGGCGGACGCATCGTGGCCGAGAGGGCTGTCGGCTGCTCGTCCGACATCGGTATCGACCTCGATACAGGCATGTATCTGGTCAGGTTCTCCTGTGACGACGGCAGCGTGACGACGGCGCAGGCCGTCGTGATGAGATAGGGCGCTTCGACAGGCAGGGGGCCCGCATTGAGGCAGATCCCCCGCATTCTTCAACTGTTCCCGGGTCGCATCATGTAGGGGAGCCGGGCCGGATCGTCGCCTCGAGGTCGATGGTCCGGTCCGGTTTCGTGTCAGTCCCTCATCGTGTGTTTCTGTCCGCCCCCGGAGCGAACATCCTCATCAGATCCCCGTCCCACCGGATGCGGACTCCGGCGAGGCAGTCCGCGCCGGCCGAAAGAACCTCCGCCGCATTTTCCGAATCGATCCCGCCTATCGCCACGACGGGGAGGGACGTTGCCGCCCTTATCCGTCTGATGCCCTCGAGGCCCAGGGGGGCGTCGAGGTCCGTTTTCGTAGGGGTGGAGAACACTCCGTTGGCGGCAACGTAGTCGGCGCCGCTGCGCTCCGCCTGTGCCGCCTCCTCCGGCGTGCGAACGGAGACGCCCAGGATCGCGTCCGGCCCGATGATGCCGCGCGCCGCTGCGGCCGGCGCGTCTCCCTGACCCACGTGGACCCCGTCGGCACCGGCCCGTGCGGCCGTCGCAGGATCGTCGTTTATGATGAACAGAGCGCCGTAGTCGTGGCATAGAGAACGCAGCCTCAGAGCGGATGCCAGGAGGTCTTCGGCAGTGGCCTCCTTGTCGCGTAGCTGGATGGTCCTGACTCCTGCCTCGAGCATGCTGCGGCAGGCCTCCTCCACGGTTTCCAGCTCGAAGAGATGCCGGTCGGTGACGAAGTAGACCTTCATCAGCGAAACGAGCCTGTCGTGGTGGATCCTGCTCATCGGGCCAGCTCCCCGGCCTCCGTGGGCGTGATCGAGTGGAGAGCGTCCAGGAAGCGGGGTACGAAGGTGCCCGGACCATCGGCAAGGCGTGCGGCCTTCTCGGCTGCGGCTGCGTAGACGGCAAGTGCGCCGGCCGCCCTTGACACGAGGTCGCCGCCGGCCGCCGCGAAGCAGGCCACTGCGGTAGTCGCGCCGCAGCCCGTGCCCGTCACCATGCCGAGCAGGGGATGGCCGTTGTGGACCTCGAAGGAGCGGGTTCCGTCCGTGACGTAATCGACGGGACCCGTGGCTGCCACCACCGAGTTCCACCGACCGGCAAGATCGTCGAAGAGGCTTCTGTCTCCGGCCTGGTCGAGCGAATCCACCCCGCGCACGGCGCCCGTGCGGCCGCCTGTGGCCATGATCTCACCAGGGTTGCCTCTAACGACGGCGATGCGCACCTCCCGCATTATCCGCGAGCAGGCATCCTGCCGGAGCGCCGTGGTACCGGCGCCCACGGGGTCGAAGATCACCGGGATGGAGAGTTCGTTGGCGCGGCGCCCCGCCTTGATCATGCTGTCGACCAGAGTGGGGTCGAGTGTGCCGATGTTGAGCACCAGGGCGCCCGCTGCGGCCACCATCTCGGCGGACTCCTCGGGCGCAGGGGCCATGACGGGCGACGCACCGAGGCAGATCGTGATGTTGGCGTTGAAGTTGGTGACTACCGAGTTCGTCATGTGGTGTACGAGCGGCCTGATCCGTCTCAGCTCGCCCAGCCCGGCTGAGGCGGCTTCCTTCAACTGCGAAACAGGTTGGATGATGGACATGGCTCCCCCTTTTCGAGGGGCGGAGGCCCTGCGAAGGCAGGCAACGGGTTCCTTCCGCCGACATTACTCGGATCAAGTTCCAGGGGTTCTTTCTCAGGCCTCTCTCGGGCCGCCCCCACCCGTCGGGCTCAATATAGCCCAATGCAGGCCTCGTGCGGCCAGCTCTCCCACCGACGGCACGAGAGGCTTCGCCATATGCCGGCGGGATTTTGCGGGAATGCATGTATCATATGATCTTGACACGCCTGCCTTTACGCTACTTGCTCCCGGTGAATCTGCAAGATAATGCGGTTTGTGAATGCCGGAAAATGTCAAGTGCAAGCCCTGCAATGTGTAGCCGCTGTATCTCAAGCATCTCAAGCCAGACCCAGGCTTGCCGGTGTCGCGGGGCGATCGGTAAAATGGGATTTCCCGTCCGGACGCGGGACGGGGTTGGGAGGAAGATGCGACCGAAGATTCTTCTGCTTTCCTGTGCGGTTTCCCTCGCCGCTGCGGCCGGCTCTTCCGCGAGCGCGGCCCGCGGGGAGGCCCCGCCTCCTTCAATATCCCTTCCGGAGTCGGTCGACTCCGCCCTGGCGGTCGCGCTCGACACCCTTGGCCTCACGCCCCTGCAGATGAACTTCGACCGAAACTGGTCGCCTTCCGTAGCCCTGCCGGACAGCATGGTCATCCTCTGCCTCCAGGACATCTTCGCCATGCCTTCCGTGCTTTCGGAAGCCGTCGGAGAGGCCTCGGCCCTGCTCCGGAGCCCCTCCGCGACTCCCCTGAGCGACACCCGCGCACTGGGCGACCTGGTGTCCCTGGTCTCGGAGCGCGACAGCGCATACCGTGCCGCCGCCTCTTCCCTGCCCCCGTCCGAGCTGGACGTGCTGGCCGGGATAGCGGCGCAGCTCTGGGCCGACCCGGACAATCCCGGCGAGTGGGGAGCCTGGGGCGGCTTCCACGAATCCAGGGGAATGACCTCTCCTCCGGAGTTCGAGGGCGATCCGGACTCGCTTGCGCTGTGGCTTTCCAAGTGGCCCGTGGTGGAGCGGATCGACCCGGGCGTGCTGATCGCCCTGGCCTGCGCCCTGCGCGAAGTGGAGTGGCACGATCCCTCCGACCTCGGCGTATCCGGTGTCGAGGGCTCCGTCTGCGCTCTCGATACGGATGCGGGGTACATCGTGGGCGGGCCGGGCGACAACGTCTACGGTCCCGGCGCCGCCTTCCGGATCATCGTGGACGTCGGCGGCAACGACGACTACGAATGCGTCGGGGGCGCCTTCGGCCCCTCCGGCGAGTTCGCGGTGCTGATCGTCGACCTGTCGGGGGACGACAGCTACCGCTCCGATGTGCCGGTTGCCGCAGGAGCGGGATTCATGGGCTTCGGCGCACTGGTGGACCTGGAGGGGAACGACTTGTACGACTGCGGGCCCGTCTCGCTGGGCGCCGGGCTGTTCGGCGAGGGGATACTGATCGACCTGGCCGGCGACGACTCATACACGGCCGACTTCTTCAGCGAGGGCGCGGGCTGCCTGGGTACGGGCATCCTCCTGGACGCCTCAGGGGCGGACACGTACCGGACCGCCTGCTACGGGCAGGGCTTCGGCGGCCCCGCGGGCGTGGGCTCGCTGGTGGACGGCGGGGGGTCGGACTGCTACCTGGCGGGGTTCGTTTACTCCCATGCCCCGCTGCTCCCGCACGACAACAGGGCGATGTCCCAGGGATTCGGGATGGGCTTCCGCCCCTTAGTGGCGGGGGGCCGGGGGCTGCTGGCCGACTTCGGCGACGGCAACGACACCTATCGGGCGGAGGTCTTCGGGCAGGGCGGGGCCTACTTCTACGGCCTGGGCATGCTGTTCGACGAGGCCGGGCAGGACTGCTACAGCGCGGCCCAGTACGCGCAGGGCTCGGGCGTACACCTGGCCGCGGGCTGCCTCTGGGACGGCGCCGGCGACGATTCCTACGTCTCGCGGTACGGCCCCTCGCAGGGAGCCGCGCACGATCTCTCCACGGGCCTCCTCTATGACGGCTCGGGCGACGACACGTTCGTCTCAGACGGGGCCCAGGGCTTTGCGATCAACAATTCCGCAGCGCTGTTCGTCGACATGGAGGGAACGGACCTCTTCGTCTGCAGGGAGGGGCACGGCGTGGGTGCCTGGTCGCGCGGCTCGGCCGGCTGCGGAGTCTTCATCGACATGGCCGACGACGACGTCTTCCTGGGAAACGGGGCCGACTCCCTCCGCTGGACCGACGGCGCATGGGGCGCCGGTCTAGACGTCGCTTCCGTGACTCCCGAGGAGCCGGTGCCGCCGGAGGAGATCGGGAACCCGGAGGAACTGGAGATGGATTCGCTCTTCAGCGTCGCGGCGGAGTGGGAGGTGGGCGAGAATCACGACAGGGTGATGGCCCACAGGGACGAGCTGGCTTCCCGCGGCCTCGAGGCGCTCGAGTACATCGCCGGAGAGCAGTTGAACACCACGGACGGCCTGGCTCTGCGGGCCATCCAGGCGGTGTTCGAGAAGAACACGGAGATCGCCGTTCCGATGTTCACCGCCATGCTGGACAGCCTCTCCGGGCGCAGGCTCCGCAACACGGTCTACCTCCTCGGCGAGGCCGGCGGCGAGGAGGCCCGCCTGCCGCTGGAGGCCCTGCTCTCTTCCGATACGCTTTCCGTCAGGCTGTCCGTCGTACAGGCCCTGGGCAGCATCGGGAACCCGGCGTCACTCGAGAGGATAATATCACTTGCCTCCGACAGTTCCGAGAGAATGCGCAGGCAGGTGGCCGTCACGCTGGCGGGCCTCGGAGACTCGTCTGCGATACCGGTGCTGGAGGAGATGTCGGAGGATTGGTTCCTGGACGTGCGAACCGCTGCTCTGAAGGCGCTGGAGACGCTGAGGCCGGAGGAGGAGGACGCATCTGCGGATCGCTTTGTTGATTGACAGCAGGTCGGTGCTGTCCTATCTTGAAGCAGGTTTCAGAACCCGACTGTCTCTGGAAGGAGATGTTATGAAGAAGTTTGCTTTGATGTTCGCGTGCGCGGCGGTGGCCCTTATGACCGCCTGCGAGGGCGACAACCCGTCCGGCACCGGCGGCGACATGCCCGTAGTCACCGGTGTTGCGGTCAACTGGGACGCCTCCTCCGGCGTCGACATCGCCCTTGCCTGGACGGCCGTAGCGGACGCCGAGGGCTACAAGGTATGGTTCAGCGAGACCTCCGGCGGCACCGTTTCCGAGGTCGGCGACGTGGCCACCACCACCTACACCCACACCGCCGACTGCGCCGGCTATTACTACGTCACGGCCTACAACGGCGACGACTCCTCGTCCGGCTACTCCGCAGCAGTGAACACCATGCCCAACATCATCACAACCCCTTACATCATCTACGACAACAACGCCCCCGAGACTTACCACTCCGGCTTCAAGTTCGGATTCGAAGGCGGCCAGACGGGACTTGCCGGAAGCATGCCTTTTGCAGCCGAAAAGGACATCTACGCATACGAGTCCGATCCCGTCTCCCCCCAGGGGATAGCCTTCCGTTCCGGCGATGCGGCCCCGTTCGGCGGCGGCCACCACACTGAAATGGCCGCAGCGGACGGTGGAAGCGTCAGCGTTGCTCCCGCCTCGGGCTACTGGGTCTCCGGCAACATCATTGAAACTGACGTGATCTTCTGCAAGCTCTTCGACGGCTACTACGCCAAGATCATCGTCGGCGATATCGAGGGCCCCGTCGGTGGATCGACCAACGGGACAGGCATCACCTTTACCTATGAAATCCAGGAGCAGGAAGGCATCCGTCTCTTCACGACGAACTCCTAGTCCATATCCGACACATGGAGGGGGCGGGGGAAACCCCGCCCTCCTCTTTTACTTTCCATGGAACACCGAGCCTCCCCCGCCTGTATATTCCCGAAGACGGACATATCCGTCTCGTAGCGCCCGGGTACAACCGGGCGGGAGAGGCGCCTGCGCTGGGTATCAGCGCGGCGCGTGGAAGGAATGGCCATGAGGAGACTGCTCGTGCCTCTCGCAGCAGCGATGGCGGCACTGCCCGGCTGCGGCGGCTCCGGGGGCGATCTCGGGATCACGGTGACGGCGCCGCCCGTTGGGGGCGCCGTGGCCGACGGGAGCTACATAGTGGCGTGGGACGCGGAGAACGTCTCCTCGCCGGATGCCTACGTGAACGTCTACGCCGACACGGATACCGATCCCTCCACCGGCCTGGTGCTCCTCGAGGACTCGATAAGCACTACCGCCACGGGCTACCTGTGGGACTGCTCGGACTGGCCCGCGGACGACTACTACATAAGGGCGGTCGTACACGACTACGAGGACGAGGACGCGTCTGACTACAGCGACGGCCCCGTCACGGTCACGCACGAGCCCCTGGAGAACGTCACCGGCCTCAAAGTGCTTGCCGACTCGTCGGACGGCACGGAGGTGTACCTGCACTGGAACCCCCTGTTCGGAGCTTCCGCATACAGGGTATTCTTCGATGCGGATTCGGTCGGCGACTGGCTCCTGCTGGGCGAGACGGAAGCTGCGCGCTACGTGCACGACGCGCCCGGCGCGGGGGTCTACGGAGTCCTGGGCGTGAGGAACGGAGAGACTTCGCCCGGATTCGGCAGCGTCGCCGGGACCATGCCCTACGTGGACGACTCGGTCTACACCGTCTGGGACGACCTGTCGCCGGAAGGCTCGCCCACGGCGGTGCGGTTCTCCCCATGCGGCGCGTACCTCTCCGGCTATGACGAGGACGACTACGACGTGTACTGCCGCCGGGCCGGCGAATCCGGGCCTGTGCACCTCTTCTCCGGCGACGCCCCGCCTATCGGCAACGGCTATCCCACGGCGATGGCGCTCTCGGCCGGGTCGCCGTCCGTCGCACCCGCATCAGGTTACGCCGACTCCCTGCCTCCCGCCGAAGGCGATGTGCTCTTCGGTCGGATGGAGCTGGCCGGCTTCTTCGTGAAGATGGTAGTGACGGGCCTGCCGTTGCATCCCACCGAGCCCGGCTGCCGGGGCGTCAGTTTCCGTTACGAGTTCCAGAAAATCCAGGGCCTGCGCCTGTTCACCTCGGGGTCCTGACACGGGCCGGGTTTTCACCGGTCCACCTTCAAGAAAGGCCGACAGATGACAATAGCGCTTCTTTTCGCCGTCCTTGCCGCGGCTCCTTCGACGGGTTCCAAGCAGGGCGGGGTCCCCTCGATACTGGTGAACCCCGACACGCTGGTGACTTCATCCTCGGTCAGCATCAGCGACCTTCGAAATGCCGCGAGGGACGTGCTGGAGCTGGAGGGCGGCCACTTCGGCGTGGCCGTGAAGGACTTCCAAACCGGGGAGAGCTTCGTCGAAACCGAGGGCGGGACATTCGACATCGGCAGCCCGGAACTGATCGTATGCGCCTGCGCGATCGACCTCGACGGATCGGGCGTCATGCCTCTCGACACCATCTCCTCGAGGAACGAGACGATTGGCGACCAGATAATAATGGCCAGGGAAGGCAATCTCGAGGCTCTTACGAGGATTACCGGCCGTGTTCAACCGGACCTTATCAGACCCTGGCTGGCCCGGAAGGGTTTCTCCTCGACCACTTTTTCCGGGATACAGCTCTACTGGCCGGGCGCTCCGCAAGTCGAACCCAACAAGTCCACTCCGTCCGACTGCATGGGGATGCTCTCCCTGATCGAGAGCCGCCTGGATGAGGCCGAGATAAGGCGCCTGGTGCGCAATCCCTTCACCCGCACCGATCTGGAGGATCTGCAGGGCGGCGCGGCCACAGTGTACGGCTTCAGCTCCCGCGGGCTGAACGCGGGCGAGTGTCGTGCAGCCATCGTGTCGATGCCCGGCGGCCGGAGGGTGGGCATAGTCGTTCTCGCCGACGACCTCTGCTGCGCCGGAAAGGCCGACGTGGCCTTCCGGATGCTGTGGGAGTCGCTGTAGCAGTTGGCTGCAGACACCGCCGCAGTGTTAGATTGACTGCGTTTCCCCCCGGCAGAGTGCCGGTTGTAAGGAGGTTGAAATGAGAGTAATCGTCCCGTTGATGCTGCTCCTGTCGACCGTCTCCGCCTTCGCGGGCGGCTTCTCCCTGGGGTTCAAGGAGGTCGAGGTTCCGTACCTTGTCACCCCCGGCCTTACCCACAGCTCCGTCCATATGGCCGACCTCGGCATGCTCCGCCTCGGCAGCGCCCTGTCGCCGGAGTTCAGAATCGAGGTGTTGCTGGGCTACGGCAAGAACAGTTACGAGGACGAGGTCAACGACGCCGAATACAGCACGTTCGCCATCGGCGGATCGGGCTTCTACGTTATAGCCAGGCCCTCGAACTCCGTGTTCGCCATCGGCGGCTCGCTGATCTACGCCAAGTCGAACAACGGCGAGGACGTCAGCACCAGCGACCTGACCCTGCTTCCCGTGATGCGAGCCGACTACGCGGTGCCGGGCATGAGCGACGTGGCGTTCTTCAGCGAGTTCGGCCTCCGCTACGACAAGGCCACCACCACCGACGAGTCCGGTCCCCAGGATCTCGATTTCTCCTACAGCCACTTCGGAACCTACGCCTCGCCACACGTGCTGGGAGGCGTGTACTACAGCTTCTAGAACAGAGTCACGATTCCGGAAGGACGGGCGGGTGGTCTCCACCCGCCCTCCTCATTGCCGGGCGGCTGTTTTGCCGTGCGCTGCGGTGCGTGTTATTTTGTGCGCCGAAAACCACGATTCGGCACACCGGTCTGGATCATGAAAGGAGCCTCGAGATGGGCGTAAACCTCAGGGGCAGATCCCTGCTCACTCTCCTCGACTACGAACCCGAGGAGGTCCGCTACCTCCTGGACGTCTCGCACAGCGTAAAGGCCGAGAGGATGACCGGGAACCGCCATCAGAGGTTCCACGGCATGACCCTCGCGATGCTCTTCGAGAAGCGCTCCACCCGCACCCGCTGCGCCTTCGAGACGGCCTTCGGCGAGGAGGGCGGTCATCCCGTCTTCCTTTCCAACGCCGACATCCAGCTCGGCGCGAAAGAGAGCGTGGAGGACACCGCGCGCGTCCTCGGACGGATGTTCGACGCGATAATGTTCCGCGGCTTCAGCCAGGAGACGGTCGAGATGCTGGCCGACTACTCCGGGGTCCCTGTCTATAACGGCCTCACCGACATGTTCCACCCCACCCAGGTGCTCGCCGATCTGATGACCATCGAGGAGCGGCTGGGCGACGTGCGGGGCCTCGAGTTCGTGTATGCGGGCGACGGCCGCAACAACATGGCCAACAGCCTGATGATAGGCTCCGCCCTCATGGGCATGAACTGCACGATCCTGGCCCCCGAAGGCCTCCATCCGGACGAGGAGCTGCTCAAGACCGTCCGATCCATCGCCGAGGATTCCGGCTGCGAGGTTAACGTCACCTCGAACCGCGAGGAGGCGATACCCGGCGCCGACGTGATCTACACGGACGTCTGGGCCTCGATGGGCGAGGAGGACAAGCTCAAGGACAGGATAGCCCAGCTCGAGCCCTACAGGGTCGATGACGACATGCTCGCCCAGACCGACAACCCCGACGTGATCTTCATGCACTGCCTGCCTGCGGTGAAGGGCAACGAGGTGACGTTCGAGGTCATCGAGGGTCCGCATTCCGTGGTCTGGGACGAGGCCGAGAACCGCAAGCACACCATCAAGGCCGTCATGATAGCGACGCTGCTCTAGGAAGCGAGGCATGCTCGCCGCGCTCGTCTTCGCCGCCCTCGCGGGACAGATCCCCCAGCAGGGGGTCCTGTCGGATCTGGCGCGCACGCCGGCACCCGCAGCGGAGACGGTGGACCCGGGCGAGTACGTTCTCGGGCCGGGCGACCTTCTCTGGGTGGCCTCCGAGGGCGGCCTGCCCTCGGAGTTCAGCGCCGGGAGCGCCGTGGGCTCGGTGTTCTTCACGGCCGTGACGATCGACGGGAACGTCCTGCTCCCGATGGTCGGCTCGGTGCACGTGGACGGCCTGACCCTGGCTGAGGGAGCGGCGCTCATCGAGCGGAGGATGCGGGCCGGGATAGTCGGCAGCCGTCCGTCGGCCGGGCTTTCCGTGGCCCGGACCACGATGGTTGTCGTAACCGGTGCCGCAGCCTCCCCGGGCGCCGTTCCCGTCCGCGGCACGGACAGGCTCTCGGACGCGATCCAGGCGGCCGGAGGCCCCGTCCCCGGCGCGGCTCTTTCCCGGGTGATGCTCATCGGCTCCGGGGGCGACACCGTCCGGGTCGACCTGTTCCGTTTCCTGACCGACGGGGATCCCTCCTGCAATCCGCTGCTGGCCCCCGGCCAGCGCGTCTATCTTCCGGCTGCCGACGAGGTCGTATCGGTCCAGGGAGCCGTCCGGGACAGGTGGCTCCTCTCCTCGACCTTCTCCGAGGCCTCCGGGCCTGCGGAGGGCGCCTCGGTCCTGCTCGAATACATCCCCGGCGAGACGCCGGAACACGCCGTAACCCGTGCAGGCGGTTTCGCCCCCTGGGCACTCCGCGACAGTTGCTACGTCGTAAGGCCCCTGGCCGGAGGAGGCGAGGTGCTGCTCTCCGCTTCCGAAGCCTCCGCGGTACGGCCCGGCGACAGAGTGGTGGTTCCGGGCACCCCCGTCACGATTGCCGTGACCGGGTACGTGAGATCCCCGGGAACCTATCCGTTCGTGGCCGGGCGCGGGGTTTCCTACTACATCGCCCAGGCCGGCGGCTTCTCCCCCGAGGCGCGTGCCTCCGGAACCAGCGTCCTCCTGCCGGGTGGCTCGGAGGCCGATCCGGAGAGTCTTTCCGACATCCCTGCCGGCTCCGTGATCCAGGTTCCACGGAAGGCTCTCGTATGGTGGCAGGACTACTTCACGATCCTCACCGGGATCGCGAGCATCGTCATAGCCTGGCACAGCCTGTGACAACCACCGGTCGTACCCCTTCCTGGTATCTGTACGTGGTCCTGCGGAACCGCTGGTTCCTGATCAAGGCGCTCGCGATCGTCATGGTGCCCACCGTGGTAGTCAGCTTCCTCCTGCCGCGCAGGTACACGGTCAAGACGGTCATCATGCCGCCGGAGACCCCGGTCGAGCCGTCCTTTTCCTTCGGCGGCATGGGCATATCCGACTTCATGGGCTACTTCAGCGGCGGCATGGGCTTCTCGCTGCCCCTGATGACGACTATGTCCGACGTATACGTGGAGATACTGAACAGCCGGACCCTGATCGACAGGGTCGTTCTGGGGACGGCCTATCTCGACTCCATGGACCTCCGGCGCAAGTACGAACGCGATCCGTGGCTCGGGATGTACTGGGCGAGGAAGATGTTCCGCGACGGATACAGCGCCTCCGTTACGCCTTCCGGTTTCATCGAGGTCCGGGTGACCACCGGCGATCCCTTCTACTCCGTGCAGGTGTCCGAGCGCGTCGTCTTCGTGCTGGACAGCCTGAACACCTGGATCGCCAGTTC
>Ga0208040_1002028_pt1 | contig 18706 bp, 21 predicted proteins | sample AD_UKC083_MetaG_FD_184431 | JGI IMG/M metagenome (GOLD analysis project Ga0208040, IMG submission 184431) | Active sludge microbial communities of municipal wastewater-treating anaerobic digesters from USA - AD_UKC083_MetaG (SPAdes) (version 2) | ecosystem: Engineered > Bioreactor > Anaerobic >...
GCCTTTTTCAGTCCGATTTCATCTGATAGCTTTAATGCTTCTTCTTTGAATTCTTTACTGTACTTCATAGTCGTTTTCCCTTTCCGGTTGTATTAATTATATTCTACCAGATTTTTGGGTGTTTGTCGACTGCTCTTTCAGTATAACACTTCACTGTTATTAAATGAAGCTTTCCCTTATTTCAGCTTCGAATCCCTAACCTGGTCAGATGAGTACCCATTCTCCGTCCCCCCGAACGGAGAATGAGAACAGCTTTCATTGCCGCTCCGAGAGCAGCCGTCATTTCCCTCGAAAGACTTTTATTCATTGCAGTCCTGCGTATCAATTTCAGTGCTGTCCCCCGTATCGGAGCTCTTACGCTTTTCGGCGTCAAGAGCGGCACCTATGGCAACTCCGATGGACATCCCTATTCCCATTCCAAGCGCCATATTATCAAAAACCATCTGTCCTATGAGCATCCCCACGCTCATTCCGATACACATAAAGCACGCAAGATACGAGTCCTGCCCCTTATGAGCTGTTTTCTTGTTTACATCTTCATTTTTCATAGTATAGCCCCATTTGACTTACATTTCGTCGAGAACGATCTCCAGCCCCTTCTCCATCTCAGTTCTGAGGAAACCGCTTCTGTACCCCATTACCATGACGAACATAGCCTTTCTCAGCTTGTCGTCATCGGCGATCTCCCTGGTATTCTCTGCCACCTCACGGGCGACGAGAGTTCTGATCTGGTCGCTGTCGAAGGCGCCTTCGTCCTCGGCTGTAAAGATAATCCTGCAAAGGATATCATAGAGAAGGACCTCCTCAATGATGTCATCTGAGGTATCCTCCACATCGCCGTTTATGTAGCGCATAAGATTTGCAATGTCCTCCAGCTTCATAGCCTTGCGGAGCATATTGATAAGCAGGATACGGAGTATCTGCTTTTCTGAGTATTTCTTACCCTTGGTAGCGGATACCCAGCCCCGCTTTATCCAGTTCTGGATAGTGGTGCCCTCAAGACCTGTGAGTTTTGAGAGCTGGGAAAGAGTGAGTCCGCCTGTGGCTTCAAGAACGGGAGAGATAAGTGAAAACGCCGATTCTCTTGCCTGTTCGGAAAATTTCATTGTAGTACCCGGAATAAGTCTGTTCATAGTCTTTAACTCCTCTCTGACGATGATATGATTATATCACAGGTTCACACGAACTTCAAACGTCATCCGCAGCTGATTTCAGGCTTTTTGAGATATTTTTTTGCATTTATCTCGCTATTTCATTAGTTTTTATAATTTTTCACGTTTTTTCGCATTGGTCTGACCACTTGACGCATGCAGTCTTTTACCATTTGTGCAGAGAACGCCGTACCCGTTTTCGCGCTTTAATCCGGACAAGCAAGAGCTCTTATCCCACGTACCTTGCTTTTTTGTGCAGTTTATGTTATAATATAACGTAAACCAAAAATCAGCCCTTATACACAGGCTGAGGAAAAGGCGGTATGTTATGATAATCATGTCTGTGGACTTCGGCGACGCAAGAACGGGCATAGCTGTCTGCGGCAAAAGCGAGATGATAGCTTCCCCCGTGACGGTCATCGCGGAAAAGGACTTCAATAAATGTATAGAGAAGACCGCAGCTCTTGCAAAGGAGCAGCGTGCGGAGCAGATAGTGGTGGGCTATCCCATGAATATGAACGGAACAGTCGGCGAAAGAGCCGAGAAATGCAAGCTCTTCGCCGAGGAGCTTGAAAAGCTCACAGGCTGTCCCGTAAAGCTCTGGGACGAGCGCTGCACCACCGTTTCGGCGCATAACGCCCTCAATGTCACCAACACCCGCGGCAAGAAGCGCAAGGCTGTTGTGGACGCTGTTGCGGCTGTGCTCATACTCGAGAGCTATTTAGGCTACAGACGCAACTCCGGCGAGCCTACATAATTACCGACTTTATATCGTCCAGGAGATTTCCTGCGGCTCTTAGAGCCTTTCCTGCGTCCCGCTTTATGCTCATCTTCTTAATGGGACGTGCGCTTGAGAGCGCATAGCAGGCAAAACCTACCGCCGCACCTGCGGCTGCACCTTTGGCAAGTGACTTAATATCCATTTCAAACACTCCCGTCAGTTATTGTCCGTTTCTGCGGACGATGATATTATCTGTATTTCAGAGAAAAATATTCTGAGAACATAAGGAGAAAGTCATAAAAGCAAAACTCGCAGCCCTTTTCTGCTTCCGGCAGCGGCAGAGACAACTGCTGTATAAAGGCGCTTTCAGCCAAGTAAACACCCTGTTCTCCTTACAGAAGAGAACGATACTATTATAAATAACAGAAGGATAATTATGCAGAACCTTAATATCGTCCTGGTTGAACCCCAGATCCCCCAGAACACGGGAAATATCTCCCGTACCTGCGCCGTCACGGGCGCCAGGCTCCATCTGGTGCGTCCTCTGGGCTTCGAGGTAAGCGACAAGCACCTGAAGCGTGCAGGTCTGGACTACTGGGACAAGCTGGACATCACATACTATGACAGCCTTGAGGACTTCTTTGAGAAGAACAAGGACGGACATTTCTTCTACTTCACCACCAAGGGACTTCACGTCCACAGTGAAGCGGAATACCCCGATAACGCCTATCTCGTCTTCGGACGGGAGGACAAGGGACTTCCCGAGGAGCTCCTCCGCGATAATCCCGATAACTGCGTAAGGATACCCATGCGCAATGAGCTGCGGAGCCTGAACCTTTCCAATTCCGTAGCCATAGCGGTATATGAGGTGCTGAGGCAGTGGGACTACCCCGACCTTTCCCGTGAGGGAAAGCTGACAAAATACGAATGGTAAAGGAGATATTATTATGTCAAAGATAGCATTACTTACCGATTCATGCTGCGACCTTTCAAAAGAGACTATCGAGGAGCTGGGGATAAAGCTGCTCCCATTCACCCTCACCGTAGGCGGCGAGAGCTTCCGTGAGACTATAGACAAGTCAACTCAGGAATTCTATGAGCTCCTCGAAAAGACAGACGAGATACCCAAGCATTCGCAGATATCTCCCGTCACCTTTGAGGAAGCCTACAAGGAGCTCTTTGAGGAGGGCTATACCGATATCATCAGTGTATCCATCAACTCACAGGGCTCGGGCACATACAATAATTCACTCATCGGAAAAAACGATTTCTTCGAGAACGTTCCCGAGGCTAAGGGTAAGGTGCGCATTTTCAACCTTGACTCCAAGTGCTACACCCTTTTCTACGGCTATCCCCTTATGGAAGCCGCAAAGAAGATCCGCCGCGGCGCTGATGCCGAGGAGATAGTGGCTTATCTGGAGGACTGGTTCAATGTATGCGGCATATACGCAGTTCCCTACAACCTCAAGTACGCCAAGAAGTCGGGACGTATCTCCGCAGCCAAGGCTTTTGCGGGAGAGCTTTTAGGTCTCAAGCCCGTTATCCTTTTCGCCGACGGAACTACAACTACCGTTGACAAGATAAGGGGCGAGAAAAATATCGTTCCCAAGCTGGCAGAGATAGTGGAGAAGAACATGACTCCCCAGACTCCATACCTGATGATACACGGCAAGGACAACACCCTTGCAAAGGAAGTGGAGAAGGAGCTCTATAAAAAGACAGGCAGAAAAGCTGAGATGTACGGCAGCATCGGTGCGGTCGTCACAGCAAACATAGGCCCCGAGCTGGTAGCGGTACTGGTAAGACGCAAAAACAAGTGATATTATCTCAAAAGAGACAGGGCAGCCGCTCCGTCTTTTTTGATGTTCGCATTTGCCTGTATTTCGGGATGTAAAAGGGCTTTGACATGGCTTTTCCGTCAGTTGTAAAAGGCTTTTTGCAGCATTTTTTGCAGATGTAAAAACAGATTGGTAGCATTTTTCTCACGGGGCAGGTATACTGGTATCTGTTAGGAGAAAAAGCTCCGAAGGAGGAAATATGGAGATCGGAAATCAGATCAAAAAGCACAGGACCAGACTCAAGTGGTCCCAGGAGACCCTTGCGGAAAATGCTTATGTCAGCCGCCAGACCATATCAAACTGGGAGAACGGCAAGAGCTATCCCGATATCCATAGCCTCCTCATTCTCGGAAAGCTTTTCAATATATCTCTTGACGAATTAGTTAAAGGAGATGTTGAAACTATGAACAACGAGATCAGCAAAAATGAGGTAAAGAAATTCAATGCCCTGGCATGGGTGCTTGCGGCGGAGTACATTATAATGTTAGTATCTCCCCTGCCGCTGATAAAGTACCTGGGCTGGGTCGGCGGAGCCATATGGGCAGTCATCACCGCGGTGTCACTGTTTACTGCCGTAAAGGTGGAGAAGCTGAAAAAGGCAAACGACCTTACCACCTACAAGGAGATAAAAGCCTATATGGAGGGCAAGCCCCTTGAGGAGATATCTGCCGAGCGCATAAAGAAAAGCAACGGTAACCTTATGAAGGTGCTTTTCGGCGCAGTATCTGCCATGATAGGCTTCACAGCCTGCATACTGGTGGCATGGCTGCTGAAATGACGTTCTCTCCCGAAGGTCAGACAGCTATAATATGACCAATAACACATGATCTGGCGGTAAATATTATGATAAAGGGATTTAACGATAAATTTACAATAAAGCTCGACACCTCAGCCTGTACATCGTGCATTTCAGGTCACAGCACAGAGCTTAATGACACATGGTATTACAAGGATCTGACCTTTGAGAGCGGTAAAATTTACGGCTTGGTAAGCGAATACGGTCTGGGCTGTGAGTATTTATCCTATTTTCTGGGCGGCAGGATAGAATTTGAGGAAGTCAGGGTCTATTGCAGCGGCACCCCCATAAGCCGTCAGGACCTTTGTGATGTATCATGGAATCTGGAGCCCTCACGAGAGCCCTACGGCAAAAATCAGGTGAAAAGATCAATAGAAAAAGTCTTGTCGCGGCGCTCAGATACCATGAGCTTTCAGGATATCACCGGGAAGTTCCTGCTGACCGAAGAACGATACAGCAGAAAGTTCACAGAGCTGAGCGGAGAGCGCTGGAGAGCCTCTTCTGCCTATGGCTATGCTCAGAACAAACGAATTTACTTTGCCCCGTACAATTCAAGCGCTTTTTACGAGAGAATGTGCAGCTCTAACTTATTAAAAGCGTTGCATGAGCTTACAGACAGCGGCGCACTGGTGGTCCTTCCTGTGGGAAGCGACGAATTTATAAAGCATATCGCAGATGAAGTCATTTACCTTGGAAAAAGCTATAACATAGCAGAACTGAAAAACTTTAACACCGCTTTTTTCGGTGAAGACTGGGTACATTGAAATAACGAAAAGGGAACGCAGAAGCGTTCCCTTTTTTATTATGATACAGCTGTTACTGCATCTTATATGAGTCGATCATCTTCTTGACCATGCTGCCGCCGATAGAGCCTGCCTCTCTTGAGGTAAGGTCACCGTTATAGCCCTCCTTGAGGTCGATGCCCAGCTCGTTAGCGGACTCCATCTTGAATCTTTCGAGAGCCTCTCTGCCCTTCTGTGTCATTACGCCCTTGTTATTGCTGTTATTGCTCATTGCTGTTTCTCCTTTGAAAAAATATTGATGCCGTGATAGTATTATAGCCTCAGGTGTAATTTTTATTACATGGAAATAAATGCACGAAAATTTTTTTAATTTATGTGAGAGTTTTTTATAACATAATCGTCTAATATATGTACAATTAATTTCAAGGAGTGACTCAATTATGATCCTGCCTGTAATTATCCCCCTTCTATGCTTCGGAGCCGCCTTCGCTGCGGACATAATCATCGCAAGGAAAAAGTCCGATAAAAAAGCAAAGCCCACTGTCCTCAAAAAGCTCATCGCAGTTTTTCTGGTGCTGAGCGGCGGTATGCTGATGCTTGCGGCACTTGCCTCCGCAAACATGATAGACGGCGATAAGGGACTTTCCGCCGCAGCCGTAACGGCGGTCTCACTGCTGAGCTTTGCCGCAGTGACCGCACGTCCCTACGCTGACAAAAGACTGGCAGGACTTCTGAAAAAGAGCGCTGTCTGCGCGGCTGTGCTTATAGCTGCGGAGGTGCTCATCTTCAACGGAAAGAGCTTCACAAGAATAAAGAACATAACGAACATACCTCTGACATCTGTGGGCATAGATGACGATACAGAGCTGACCGAGGACAACAATATACGCATAAAGAGCACATCTTTCATTTATCTTAATTCTCTTCCTAAAGACGCCCGTGCCCTTGAAATTGACATAAAGGGCGAAAAGGACGTGGTACCCTTTGATGTGAAGATGAAGATGACCGACGATGACCTGACCTCCAGTGAATTCGTGGTGCAGCACAAGCACCCCAGCGGAAACGATACCCATCTCTCCATGACCTTCCGCCCCTACGGAAAGGTCAGGACCATGTCAATATTCATCGAGCGCACCAACACCGACCTCACTATAAGCGGAATAAGAGCCCTGAGTGCTCCTCGTTACAGCTTTTCGGACGCAAGGTACTTCTTCCTGCTGATACTGTGCATAATCGTCGCAGCCATAAAGGAATACCGCTTCTACAGCGTGGTATACGACAGAAAGAAGACCTCGCATATATTTGCAGTCGCCGCCATGACCCTGGCAGTGGTAATATCTGCCACATTTCTGGCAGTCCCCGACCAGCACGGACGCCCCTATCCCGACACTCCCGATATAGGAAACGACCCATTTGCCGCCACCTTTGACGCCTTTATGAAAAAGCAGTCCTGGCTGGACCTTGAGGTGGACCCCCGTCTTGCGGAGATGTCAGACCCCTATGACAACAATCTCCGCGCTGAGCTCCAGGTGGGCTTCAACTGGGACTACGCCTTCTACAAGGGGCATTACTACTGCTATTTCGGCGCTGCTCCCGTTGTCACCTTCTACTATCCCTACTACAAGCTGACGGGATTTATCCCCACACTGGCAACAGCGAACAATTTCTTTACGGTACTTGGCTCCCTATTCGTCTGCACAGCCATTCTCGCCTTTGTCAGGGCAGCGAAGCTGAAGGCGAACCTGCTCATGCTGCTCCTGCTGATGCCGACAGCCGCGGCGACCGTCGGCATATGGCACACGGGAAGCTGGATAGACCGCTATACACTGCCCTCCGCCGCAGGAATATGCTTCCTTATGCTTTGTCTTGCGGCAGGCTTCACTGCTGTATGCACAAAGAAGCATATCAAGCGCTGTCTGCTGCTGTTTGTCAGCGGAGCGGCACTGGCGCTGTGTGTGGGCTCCCGTCCCACCATATCACTGTGCGCGGTGGTGCTCATACCATTTTTCGTGGATATACTCCGCAATAAAAAACTGAGCCTCACTCACCGGCTCGTACAGGCTGCAAGCTTTACCCTGCCCGTAGCGGTGGGGGCTGTGCTCATAATGCTTTACAACAACGCCCGCTTTGACTCACCCTTCCAGTTCGGCAATATATATCAGCTGACAGTGAACAATCCCGCTGCCAACGACATATCGCTGACCTATCTCCCCGATGCACTGCTGCACTACTTCGTACAGCCCTGCCGATTCAGGACCTCATTCCCCTTCATCGAGACCTTCCCCATAGACCGCGATAACTACACCCGCTTTTTCTACATAGCCTCCGGCTGCGGCGTACTGAGCTATCCCGTGATACTGCTGGGAATGTTTCTTATCCCACACGCTATTGGCAGAAAGGAGAATTCTGCGGAATACCGCAGGAGAAGGCTGCTGATATGCGTATCTCTGGCAGTTTCCGTCACCACAGCCTGGCTGGACTTCTGCATGGGCGGCATAGTAGCCCACTACATATTCGACTTCATGCCCCTGCTGTTCATGGTGACCATGACAGGCATATTCCGCAGCAGCGAAAAGCCCTCGGAGTACAGGAGCAGATACGTCATTACTGCCGCCATAATGGCAGTGACCATGGTGTTCTCCACCGCCCTGAACTGCGGCAATCCCGAGGATTCGCTGCTGAGACATTTCCCGCACCTTCTTGACGCTGCCGAGGATACAATAATATTCTGGCAGTGATACAGTGCAGAAAGCCCCTGAGCGCTTGAAATGCTCAGGGGCTTCGTGTTTTTTCTGATAAATCAGAATTTAGCGCGTATGCGCTAAGTTGATAGTTGAAAGTTGAGAGTTGAGAGTTAATGTGTTCGCTTCGCTCACAGCATTTAAATATTGTCGCCGCAGGCGACTCCACAACTTTCAACTCTAAACTCTCAACTCTAAACTCAAATCATAATTTTGCTCCGCAAAATTATGATTTATGTTAGCGCAGATCATAGCTGTCGGTAAAGCGGTGGACGCCCTCATTGTCCTTATAGGCAATGACCGTATTAACGTTGACGTTCTCCACGCTGCGGAAGATATTCTTCTCCACCTGTGGGTTCACCTTTTTCAGCTCCGCGATGAGGTTCTTTATCTCAAGGCGCTTGGACACCGAGCGGCTGTCGGGAGCGCAGGTGGTGCAGGTATCGGTGAACTTGCAGGCGCACTGTATGAAGTGGAGACCGTTGTAGTCCCTCCAGTGCTTTATATCCGCCTCTCTTACCAGATAAAGGGGACGTATGAGCTCCATACCCTCGAAGTTGGTGCTGTGGAGCTTGGGCATCATGGTCTGGACCTGTCCGCCGTAGAGCATACCCATGAGGATAGTCTCGATAACATCATCGAAGTGGTGACCGAGAGCTATCTTGTTGCAGCCCAGAGCCTTTGCATGGCTGTAGAGGTATCCCCTTCTCATTCTCGCGCAGATATAGCAGGGGTTCTTCTCGATATTATATACCGAATCGAAGATATCCGACTCAAAGATATGTACGGGTATGGACATTGACCGTGCATTTTCTCGATAACGCGGCGGTTCTCGGGACTGTACCCGGGGTCCATAACAAGGAACACCACCTCAAAGGGAAATTTGTCATGGCGTTTCAGCTCCTGAAAGAGCTTAGCCATGAGCATTGAGTCCTTGCCGCCCGAGATACAGACAGCTATCCTGTCTCCCGGCTGTACCAGCTCATATTCGTTTATCGCCTTGGCGAACTTGCACCATATTGACTTCTTGAACTTCTTCCGCAGGCTCAGCTCCACAGCCTCGGTGACCTGGCTGTTTTCCATTTTAAGCCTGAGCCACTCCACATAGCCCCCTCAAGGTTGTATGCGTCAAAGCCCTTGTCGCAGAGCTCATCGGCAATATCGCGGCTGATGATACCGCTGCGGCAGCAGATGATGAGCTTTTTGTCCGTTGGGAGCTCCGCCGCGGCAATATCCTCCTGAGCGATATTCACCGCCCCGTCGATATGCCCGTACTCAAAGGCAGAGCCGTCACGTATATCTATAAGCGCATAGGAGCCGCTCTCAAGCTTTGCCAGCTCCTCAGCCGTAATACTGTTTCCCATCAGAACACCTCACTGTTTTTTCTCTATGGGCAGCTCAACGGCGAACACCGTTCCCCTGCCTGCTTCACTGTCAACGCGGACAGTTCCGTTGTGGTACATAACGCCGTGCTTGACAATTGAAAGCCCCAGACCCGTGCCCTTTATCTTGCGGGAGCGGCTCTTGTCCACGCGGTAGAAGCGCTCGAAGATGCGTCCGATATGCTCCTTCGGAATTCCCATTCCCGTATCGCTGACGGTTATAATGGCTCTCTGAGGGATATGTGATATCTTGACCTCCAGCTTTCCGCCGCTGACATTGTACTTTATGGCGTTGTCACAGAGGTTGTACATTACCTCTCCAAGTATCGTCCTGCTGCCCATAAGGGATACCCTCTCTCCCGAAACGGAAGCCGTGACGCCCTTTTCGTCCGCACTGAGCTTCAGGCGGTCAAGTACCTCCTCCGCAAGGGCATAGAGCTCAACGCTCTCGTTCTCACGGGGTGCGGAGTCCTCGTCCAGCTTTGAGAGGGCAACTATATCGTTTATCAGGTTTATGAGCCTTTCCGCCTCACTGCGTATGTTTCCGCCGAACTGCGCCACGTCCTCCTGCTTCACCATGCCGTTTGCCAGTATATCGGCAGTTCCGTAGATAGTGGTAAGGGGAGTTTTCAGCTCATGGGACACATTTGACGTGAATTCACGGCGCATGGTCTCAAGCTCCTGCTTTTCGGTGACGTCCATGATGAATACCACCAGTCCGCAGACCATATCTATGCTGTTTGCAGGGCTGGCAATGACCTCGCGCTGACCGTCTCCCGTGCGGAGGATACACTCCGAACGCCTGCCGCCCAGTGCATTTATGAGGCAGCGGCGGAACACATCTGAATTATTGAGGGCATATATGCTCTGACCCTCGGTAAATGAGCCTGCTCCCAGAAGCCTTCTGGCACCGGAATTGCAGGTTAGCACATTGAGCTTTGGGTCCGCGATTATAAGTCCCTCAGTCATGCTCTCTGTCATAAGGGCGAACCGCTCACGGCGGCTCTGTATCTCGTCCATCTGGCGTGTGACCTTTATGTTCTGGCTGCGGAGCTTATCCAGCAGAGGGGCAAGCTCTTCGTAGCCCTTTATGTTACTGGGATGGGCAAGGTCGATGCCGTTTATGGGCTTTACTATGTTGCGCGACACCTTTGAGGCTGCCAGCGCCGAAAACAGCACCAGTACAGCCAGAGTCAGCAGCATTGGCGTAAGCACCTTCAGCAGCTGAGCCGTCAGGGAGGTATGTACTCCCAAAACTCTTATGACGGAGCCGTCGGACAGCCTTACAGCGTGGTTCGCAGTCTTATGCATTATGGTGGTGGAGTAGCGCGATGAGCTTCCCTCGCCTGTTTTCATGGCCTCAAGTATCTCCTTGCGGTCGGCATGGTTTTCCAGCTCGGCAGCTTCCTCCTCAGAGTCAAAGAGCACCTGTCCGTCACTGCCTATCCAGGTAACGCGGACATCATCGGCTATACCGTCAGTCTCAAGGTAGCTGCCGCCGCTCTGCTCCACTGCGGAGGCTATGAGCTTTGCGTCCGTCCTCACCTCTGAGGCAGCCAGCTCCGCGGAAGCCACGTAGAGTATGGCGGTTACTATGATTATGGCAGCCACGACGGAAAGGCTGCAAATGGTGATTATGCTGAGGAATATCTTCTTAGTCAAGGCTTCCGTCACCTGCCTTGTAGCCTACTCCGCGGATAGTCTCGATAAGCTCTCCGCAGTCGCCCAGCTTCTGTCTGAGAGTCCTTATATGAACGTCAACTGTACGGCTCTCACCTGCGAAGTCGTAGCCCCATATCTCTCTGAGGAGGCTGTCGCGGGAGAAAACCTGTCCCCTGTTTCTCATGAGCATGAGCAGCAGGTCATACTCCTTCAGGGTAAGGTTCACCTTTTCACTTCCTGCGAATACCTCATGCTTTGAAGGATACACCGATATGCCGCCCAGACTCAGTCTGTCCGTATCCGCATGGCTGTCGGCAGTACGTCTCAGCAGCGCCTTTATACGTGATATGAGCTCCATAGCACCGAAGGGCTTGGCGATATAGTCATCAGCGCCGCTGTCCAGCCCCTCTACCTTGTCCTGCTCCGTGCCCTTTGCCGTAAGCATTATCACAGGCAGCTTCCGCGTACGGGGATCACTGCGCAGCTTTTTCAGCACCTCCAGACCGTCCTCATCGGGAAGCATACGGTCAAGAAGCAGCAGCTCGGGGAGCTCCTCATTCACAGCCTCATAGAGAGCTGAGGGAGCCTCAAAGCCCCTGGCATCGAAGCCCGAGCTTTTCAGGGCATATATTACGAAATTCCTTATGCCCTCCTCGTCCTCAAGCATATATATCATGAAAAAACCTCCTTTTCCCATAGGGAGTGGTCAGTGGTCAGCAAGCAGCTATCAGTGGTCTGACAAATAATATTATACGTCGCTTTACGGAAAAATTCAAGTCCCTGTTAAAAACAGCCGAAAATACGCGAAAATGCGTCATAAATTTTTTGTGTATTTTTTAAAAATTCAGTTGAATTTCTCGTCTGTTTGTGTTATACTGTAATGTGCAGACTTTTGCAATCTTATAAATTTCCGCCTTTCCCGAAAACCCAAGGAAAAGACGGAGGATCGGAGATATTATGAACTTCACAGATATGCTCACCTCTCTCGCACAGATCTCGGACACCGAAAATCCTACGATCTTCCCATTCCCATTTCCAATGCACATCGCACTGGCAGTAATATCCGTAATCTTTTTCAGCTACAGATTTGCAGTACAGAAAAGACCATTCCAGCTTATCTTCGCTATAGCTGTTCCACTTTCTCTCCTCTTATGGGTATCCGACAACAAGACACTGTTCTACACTATCGGACTCATCGAGCTCATACTCATTCTCCTCGCTATCATCACTTCCATATTCTCAAAGTCAAAGAAGGAAGAACCTGCCGCCGCTGCTGCTGACAGCAAGAACGCTAAGGCTGACAGTAACAAGACTGAGGACGAGGACGAGGAGGAATAATCCGTGAAAATAGCAGTCCTTGACTGGTACACGGTCAACATCAGCGGAGATATCCCCACAACTCAGCTTGAGGAGCTGGGCGAGGTAAAGATAATACCGCTTACAAAGCCCGAGGAGACCGCCGACAATATCGGCGACGCAGATATTGTCCTCTGCAACAAGGTGCTCATCACAAAGGAAGTCATGGACGCCTGCCCCAACATAAAGTATGTGGGACTTTTCGCAACAGGCTTCAACAACGTGGACATCGACTATGCCGCTGAAAAGGGCATAACCGTATGCAATGCAGGTCAGTACTCCACCAACGCCGTGGCTCAGCAGACCTTCGCCTACATACTTGACCGCTTCAGCCGCATAAGAGACTACGATACAGCCGTGAAGAACGGCGAGTGGGAGCGCTCTCCTGCCTTCTCATACTTCCCCGTGCCCACCTCAGAGCTGGCAGGCAAGACCCTCGCCATAGTGGGCTATGGCTCAATAGGAAGAAAGGTAGCCGAGATAGGCTCAGCCTTCGGCATGAACATAGTTATAAGCACAAGGACTCAGCCGGCTGACTGCCCTTATGAGGTCACAGACCTGTTCACAGCGGCAGAAAAGGCTGACGTCATCACCTTCCACTGCCCTCTTACGGACAAGACCGCAGGCATTATCAACAAGGAGCTTCTCTCCCGTATGAAGCCCTCGGCAATGCTGATAAATACCTCAAGAGGCGGAGTGGTAAACGAAGCCGACCTTGCAGATGCGCTCAGCAGCGGCAGGATAGCTGCTGCTTACCTTGATGTGCTGGTGAAGGAGCCCATGTCTCCCGACACTCCCCTCAAGGGCGCAAAGAACTGCGTCATCACTCCCCATACCGCCTGGGCTCCTCTTGAGACCAGACAGCGCCTCGTGGACATCGTCTGCGAGAACATAAGGGCATGGCAGAGCGGAAAACCGCAGAATAAAGTCAACTGAAGGAAGACATTACCTATGAGAAATATATCCGAAAAACAGCGTATCGTCATAAAGCTGGGCACTTCCACCCTGGCTCACAAGACGGGAAAGCTCAATATACGCCGCATGACCAACCTTGTACGGGTTATTTCCGACCTGCACAACTCGGGACGCGAGATAATCATGGTCTCCTCGGGAGCTGTTGGCCTGGGCGCAGGTAAGCTGGGACTCCCCGAAAAGCCGAAGGACACCAAGACCAAGCAGGCTGTAGCCGCTATCGGTCAGTGTGAGCTCATGCACGTCTATGATGATATGTTCGCGAAATACAGCGTTACGGTGGCGCAGATACTGCTCACCAAGACCATCATCAACAACCCCAATCACTGCGAGAACTTCATGAATACCGTGGAGAAGCTGGTGAATATGGACGTTATCCCCATCGTCAACGAGAACGACACCATCGCTATCGATGAGCTGGAGCTTGAGATAGGTGAGAACGATTCCCTCTCCGCCCTTGTTGCGGAGCTGTCAGGAGCAGACCTTCTGCTGATACTGTCGGACATCGACGCTCTCTACGACGATGACCCACGCTCAAATCCCGACGCAAAGCCAATCCCCCTTGTTGAGGAAATAACTCCCGAGATAGAAGCAATGGCAGGCGGCGCAGGAACGAGCCTGGGCACAGGCGGTATGTCAACCAAGATAACCGCTGCAAAGATAGCCACAAATGCAGGCATCGACATGGTCATCATGAACGGCAGAGATCCCGAGAAGCTCTACGACCTCTTTGAGGACAAGGAGATAGGCACCCTTTTCAAGGCAAAATAACCGCCGACGCCATTCACGGAGGTGCTATATGATAATTTCCAGAGGCAGCGAGAGAGTGTCCAAGGAGGACACATACCTCAACTGCGCAGAGGTATTCGCTTACAGGAGCACCTGTCTCAAGCGTAAATACGGCGCGGTCATAGTCAAGAACGACGCAGTGCTGTCAACAGGCTACAACGGCTCTCCCCGAGGCACGGAAAACTGCTGTGACAGAGGAGAATGTCCCAGGATACCACTTGGGCTCCACCAGGGCGAGGGCTACGGTATGTGCAGGGCTGTACACGCCGAGGCAAACGCGCTTCTGAACTGCTCCCGCGAGCAGACCGTGGGTGCCGACCTCTACCTGACAGGTGTGAACCCCTCCGACGGCAGCGTACACAAAGCAAAGCCCTGTCCCCCTGTGCGCAAGAATGATAATACAGGCAGGGATAAGGAACGTATATCTCCGCCAGAGCGACGCTCCCAATGACTATATCAGAATGCCCGCCGACCAGCTTAAATGGTACCTTGAGGGATAAACAGCAAGCTGCTCACAGCGGCTTCATCGTGTACACAAAACAAAATATCCGTAATATATAACAGAGATCAAACAAGAGGTGTGAATAATGAACTATACAGAGGAACTGGGAAAAAGAGCCAAGGCAGCTGAGGCTGCCGCAGCAGGCGCTTCAACTCAGGTAAAAGACAGCGCCCTTGCAGCTATATCAAAGGCGCTCATCGAAAACAAGCAGCTTATCATCGAGGCTAATGCCAAGGACATCGCCGCTGCACAGGCAAACGGCATGACTGAGGCAAAGCAGGACAGACTGAAGCTGGACGAAAAGCGCATCGAGGGCATCGCCAAGGGAGTTGACGAGCTTATCGCCCTGAAGGACCCCATCGGTGAGGTCATCGGCGGTGGAGAGCGTCCCAACGGTTTGCAGATAATCAAGACCCGCGTGCCCCTGGGTGTTATCGGAATAATCTTCGAGTCACGCCCCAATGTTACCGTTGACGCCGCTGCACTTTGCCTCAAGGCAGGCAACGTTGTTATCCTCAAGGGCGGCAAGGAGGCTATAAACTCCAACATCTGCCTGGGCAATATCATGCGTAAGGCAGTTGAGGAAGCAGGTCTCCCTGCGGACGTAATACAGGTAGTTGACAACACAGACCGCGAGACCACCAATGAGCTCATGCGTCTCAACGGCTATGTGGACGTTATTATCCCCAGAGGAAGCGCAAACCTTATCCAGGCAGTAGTAAAGAACGCAACTGTTCCCGTTATCGAGACAGGCGCAGGCAACTGCCACACCTACATAGACGCCTCAGCAGACCTTGACATGGCTGTGAACATCACCGACAACGCCAAGACACAGCGCCCCTCGGTGTGCAACGCTATAGAGAGCCTGCTGGTACACAAAGACATCGCAGACAAGTTCCTGCCCCTTATAGCAGACCGCTTCAAGGAGCACGATGTGAAGATATACGGCTGTGACAGGACCATCGCTATTCTCGGCAGCGGCATCGAAAAGGCTACCGAGACCGAGTACGCCACAGAATTTAACGACTTCGTCATAGCAGTCAAGGTAGTTGACGACATCGACGAGGCTATCGCACATATAAGAAAGTACAGCACAAAGCATTCGGAGTGCATAGTTACAAGCTCGCTTGCAAATGCACGTAAATTCCAGAAGCAGGTAGACGCAGCAGCTGTCTACGTAAACGCTTCCACCCGCTTCACAGACGGCGGTGAATTCGGCTTCGGCGCAGAAATAGGCATTTCCACCCAGAAGCTCCACGCAAGAGGTCCCATGGGACTTACTGAACTTACTACAGTAAAATACCTGATCAACGGAGACGGACAGATCAGATAAATCTGCCGCTCCCAGCGGCACCATCAGAATATTCACTTGATTTTGGAGGTCGAAATGGCTATTAGAAAAGATCTTGACGATATGCTCAACAGCCTTATGGACGGCGGCGGAAGCGGAAGCAGCAGTACTCCCGCAAGAAGCCATACTACGCCCAGGGCTGTGCGCAAAAGCAAATTCGACAATATGTCGGTGGACGACCTGCTCCACGCCCTTGAGGAGGAAAAGCACCACATTGAGGACGAGCAGCCTGTAATTCCCGATAATACGCCCCCTGCGTCCTGGGAATTCGCTCCGCCCACACATGAATTTGCTCCTGCACCCGAGAATATCGCCCCCGAGGAGCCCTCTGCCGAGGAGGCGCCCAACATCATTGCCGAGGTGATGCACACAGAGCCCACAGCGGAAATGACAAGGGTATTCGACACGGTACCTGCAAGTGAGGAGCTCCCCAAGCCTGCAAAGAAGAAGAAGATAGTTATCACAGGAGAGCCGCCTGACTATGAGGCGCTCCGCCGTCAGGAATTCGAGAGAGAGCAGCAGGCACAGAGAGCTGCGGAGGCTGCTGCCGAGGAGGCAAGAGCAGCCGAGAGAGCAAAAAGGGCTGCGGAGGCAGCTGCCGAGAGACAGCGCCTTGCAGAGGAAGCTGAGCAGCGCAGACTTGCCCGTGAGGAAGCCGAGAGACAGCGCCGCCTTGCGGAAGAAGCAGAGCAGGCCCGTCTGGCTGAAGAAGCCGAAAGACGCAGACTGGCACAGGAGGAGGCTGAGAGACAGCGCCGCCTTGCAGAAGAAGCAGAACAGGCTCGTCTGGCTGAGGAAGCCGAAAGACGCAGACAGGCAGAGGAGGCTGAGAGACAGCGCCTTGCCGAAGAAGCTGAAAAGCAGCGCCGCATAGAGGAAATGAAGCGTCTTGCGGAGGCTGCCGAGGAAAAAACAGCTGATCCCGTCACCTTCGCTGAGGAGATAATCGTAAATTCCGCAGCCGAGGAAGATGTGGACGCCGCAATAGAAGCACTCGGAGAAGCCGCTGCCGCTCCCGCTGAGGAGACCGCAGAAGCTGCTGCCGAGACAGCAAAGCCCAGGAAGATCAGCCTTTTCAAGAAGCTGAAAAACAAGGGCAAGGAGGAGCCCAAGCCCGAGACGGAAGCTGCTCCCGAGGACGGACTCTTTGAGCCCGCTGAGGAGCCCTCCGCCACAGACCTTATCGACGCAGCAATAGCTGCTATCCACGATGAGGAGATCTCCCACGACAGCGATCCTGTGGGAAATATGCTGGAGAATATCCGCGAGGACGCCGCAGAAGCTATCGCCGATATGGACGAGGTCAAGGAGGAGGAGCCTGCCGCAGCAAGCGACCAGCCCCTTATAATGTCCGATGAGGACATCATCTCAGGCCTCACACCCGACCTGAAGGAGCGCTTTGACGCTCTCCCTGCCGACAAGCAGCAGCAGGTCATCGAGATGCGCCGCGCACAGATGGGCGCCATCGCTCCCCCTATCGTTATTGACGAACCCGAGGAGGACATTCTCCCCGAGGAGGATACAGACTTCGTCGAGCCCGAGACTGAGGAAAAGGCTGATGAGCCTGAACAGTCAGAGGAGAAAGCTCCCGAAAAGAGCGAGGAGCCCAAGGAAGAAGCAAAAACTGAGGAAGCAGCACCTGCTGCCGAGGAAAAGCCCAAGGGCAAGGTGACCTCCGCACTTGAAAAAATATTGGACGAGGATCCCGATGAGCTCATTGCACAGCGCAAGGAGAATGTGGAGAGCAGCTCAGCAGATACCGCGAAGGATCCCAACAGGAAGAAGCTCCTCTACACCATTCTTGGCGTGGTAATGACAGCATTTGCCGTTATCGGCATCATCGCCACCATTGCCAAGGGCGTGGGACTTGCCAAGAGCTTTACATCGGGCGAGGTCAAGAAGGACAGCTTCACACAGATGGTATACCCCGCTGCTATCATGGATATAGAGCCATTCAGCGATCCCTCACAGCTCACCTCAGAGCAGATCGTCACCGCTACTATATGGTCTATCATCATGGACGACAGCAAGATCTCCAAGTATGACCTGACCCTTGATACAGTAACCATACCCGACGTTGACGTAGAGAAATATGCAGTTGAGCTGTTCGGCGAGAATATCCCCCAGTTCAATCACTGCACCGTAGGACCTATCGAGTCCAGATTCTACTACTCCGACGAAGCATACAATGTAAAGGTGAAGCCTATCACCCATACATATTCTCCCGAAGTAAAGTCCATCGTCAAGAACGGAAGCGAGTACACACTCACCGTTGATTATATCGCGGAGCTTCCCCAGTGGATGGAAAAGAGCGTCGCAAAGCAGGCAGAGTACAAGCTCACCGAGAAGGAAGACGGCACATTCCGCTTCAACTCCATGAAGATACTCTCCGTAAACAGCGGCAATATCTGATACAATACAGAAAGCTCCTGAGCGCTTGAAATGCTCAGGGGCTTTTTATTTGCTAAGATAAATCATAATTTAGCTTTGCTAAATTATGATTTGAGCCCTTAGCCGTTAGCTAATGTAGGGGACGCCGCCCTCGGCGTCCCACAAAAATCGTAGTATAGTGGCGACTATCATCCGCTCAACCAGGGGACGCCTTCTCTTACAAGGCGTCCCCTCTCCAAAAACAGTCCACCGGACTGTTTTTGGATTCACCCCTTGCGAGGCGCCTGACGTAATAAGGGGCTCTGCCCCTT
>Ga0208040_1002041_pt1 | contig 18650 bp, 17 predicted proteins | sample AD_UKC083_MetaG_FD_184431 | JGI IMG/M metagenome (GOLD analysis project Ga0208040, IMG submission 184431) | Active sludge microbial communities of municipal wastewater-treating anaerobic digesters from USA - AD_UKC083_MetaG (SPAdes) (version 2) | ecosystem: Engineered > Bioreactor > Anaerobic >...
TTTTTTTAAAGATACTTTGCAAAAATTTATCATACGAGAAAAAAATGTCTCTTGCGATTTTAGATTCTTTAATATGTCTAGTTGGAGTCCCAAAACAATTTGTAAAAAATTTATCTAAAACAAAATGAAAATTTTTACTAAAATTATTCTTATAAAGATTTGTTCTTTCAATTTTATGGCGAACTTTAATTTTAACATCTAGGAATTTCCTCTGTAAAATACCGACCCGTTAAAGTCCCATGCGTCAAAAAAATCCGTGTTGTGCATGAAAAAAACCCGCTTACTGACTTAGAGCCAAGCGATTGAGGTGGTCAATTAAAATTTTCAACCTATCACAAAAGCCTGCAATTATCGCATATGCAATGTTACCAACAGTTATTTTTCGTTTTACTTAAAATTCACCCAGCGATTTAATCTTTAACACATCTTATGGAATAACTCCAATTAGGCTCACCCGTACTGATAATAATATTATCACGCATAAAACCAATATCTATTTTATAGAAACTATTTTGAGTTTTAATATCCGGTGTAGATGTCCAAAAAAAAGTGTATTTACCCATATTTGAATATTCAGGCTTGCTATCTCTGCTCCCTGCTGGCAAAACAGTTAAGCCGCTTTCATTTGTTCGAAAATAGTTACTTTTTCTCCAATAAAGTTCAGATGATTCTTTTAGACTTTTCCCTGCAACTTTTTGTCCGCCAAAAGAATTTATTAAATCTGTCCATTCTTTTTGTGAGGGAATGTGCCAACCTTCTGGGCAAATATCTTTGGAATTGGTGGTTAACGATTGACCTAAGTATAATCTTCCAAAGATTTTATTCGTTTCGGAATTATCGTAATACCAAGACATTCTTTGCAAATCATAATCTAAGTTTTGAACGAACCACTCTTTTCCATTTATATTGAGTGTACAATATATTTTATAATCACGTGTATCTACAAAATAATTATATTTTAAATTTGGATTTAATTGAATTGGCATTGTACTGAAAGCAAATACCTTTGAAGTCCTAACTTCTTTATTATCCTTTTTTTCTACTATTTTCCAGTAATATGTTTTGTTAAGTTCAAATACTACGGGTTTTTCTTCCGTTGTTTTTAAGTCAGACTTATACAAACTTGGATTTGGTGATGTTCCTAAATACAGGTCATATAAATAACCTTCTTGTGCTGACCATTTTAATATGCCCACATTCACATTTTTTGCTCCATTTGCAGGCATGATAGGTGTAATTTCTTTCTGTGCAAAAATGTTTGCCTGTAATAGTAATCCAACAACAAAAATTGTTAAAAATTTATTCATATTTCCTCCATTTTTATTTAGTTTTATATCTAGGAATTTCCTCAATAAAACACCGACCTGTAAAAGTCTTGTGAGACAAAAAAATCCGTGTTGTGCATGAAAAAAACCCGCTTACTGACTTAGAGCCAAGCGATTGAGGCGGTCAATTAAAATTTTGTGAAATCGTCATCATATCCTTTGGTAAATGATTTTTTCATTACCACTCCAATATTCAAATCAGCAGTTTCAGCAATCGGAACCAAATATCCTGCACCAACCATCAAACCGATTTCATTTTTAGTATATTTGTTTTCACAATTTCCGGAACCTTCCATGTCTCCTTCACCTTCATACTTCCATGTTCCGGCAGGAACACCTACGAATAAACCGCCTTCGAAATAGAATCCCTGAAAATTAGTGAAACGATAACCTAAATTAACATCAATAAACTTAGCTTTAATAGTACTAGTATAATCCCATAGACCTGTCGATTTAATTTTATAAGGTCTATATGAGTATTCCAGACCGGCAAACAATGAACCTGTATCTGTAATATTATACAGACCGTTTACACCGAAAAAATAAGAACCTGCAGCTTTTGCTTCAGGACTGCCAACGGCTTCACCGGAAACGTAGTTTACACCGCCTCCGCCATAAAGACCAAATTTCATAGAACCGGCTTCAAGCCCCTGCGAATAAAGCGCACTGCTTCCTGAAACCACAAATACGGCAACTGCCGCAAAAAGTACCTTTTTCATTCCTTCCTCCATAATATTATCCCTAATAGGATACGGAATTATCCGCTCTTTTTTGTACAATTCAAGTCTTTTTTGTTACAAATTTCTTTATTAAACCATGCTTATAAGAAAAATAATGTTGTCCCTGATTAATAATTAAAACAAAGCCGAAATCGTAGTTTTAACAGCGTCTATTCCTGTTTTTTCTTTAACTGAACAGAAAACGGCATCTGGAAATTCCAGGCTGATTTTATGAAGAAGTTCACTATCCGCTAAATCAGTTTTATTGAATACTTTAATCACTTTTCCGGTATAACCTATTTCTTCAAGTTCATCATCAACAGTTTTTATGCATTCTTCATAATTCTGATTTGATGAATCGATAAGATGGATTACCATGTCGGAAAAAACTATTTCCTCAAATGTAGAACGGAAAGCTTTAACAAGAGTTGCCGGAAGATTGCGGATAAACCCGACAGTATCGGTAAGCAGAACTTTCTTGTTCTCCGAGATAAATACTTCTCGGGTAAAAGAATCCAACGTAGCGAAAAGTCTGTTTTCGATGAAAAGATTTTTCTTCGAAAGCAATGAAACAAGTGAGGACTTCCCTGCATTTGTATACCCTGCAACAGCAATTTTAACTGCATTTTCACGGGATTTTCTTTTCAGTGAGCGGGTTTTCTCGATTGCCTTCAGGCTTTCATTCAGCTTGTGGATCTTGCGCTGAATATGCCGCCTGTCGGTTTCAAGTTTTGTTTCTCCCGGGCCGCGTGTTCCGATACCTCCGCCAAGTCTTGAAAGAACCATTCCTTTTCCGCGAATTCTGGGAAGCATATTATTCAATTGAGCAAGTTCAACCTGTATTTTCGCTTCCGCACTCGAAGCCCTCAATGCAAAAATATCAAGAATCACATCACAGCGGGACAGTACTTTCACATCCAGATATTTTTCAAGATTATTATACTGAACGGCTTTTATATTATTTATATCAAAAACAACCGCATCCGCATTTTTATTCTCAATCTCAGATTTAATTGTATCCATCCATCCGCTGCCGATGATATGAGCCGGATCAATACTTTGCTTTTTTATTATAAATGAAGAAACTACTTCCCCGCCGGTTGTTTTAACAAGTTCAGCAAGTTCAGATATCGAATATTCGGCACCCTCCTTTTCATCAGAAGTACCTATCAATCCTATAAGTATTATTTTTTCCTTATTCATTTTCCGCCGAATGCCCGAATATCGACATAACAACCCTCGGTAATCTGATTCTTTTCAAAAAAACCCTTGTTAACTTCAAGGGCGTACCTTGCCGGATTCCGCGAAGGATACGTCAGCTGATCATTATTTTCTTTCATATCGGTTATTTGAAGAATTTTACCGTTTGAATCAATATAGGCAATGCTTAATGGAAAAGAAACATTTTTCATCCAAAAATTAAGATATTGTTCACGCGGAAAAATAAAAAGCATTCCGGAACCTGAATCTAAACCTGATCTGTCCATAAGACCCCTGGTTCTTTCATAATTATTCTGTGCAATTTCAACTTGAATTTTTATAATTGAACCAGCGGAATTCTTGACAGATATAATGCGCTTCTCCATGCAGAACAAAGTCCCGCACGAAATAATTATCAGAACAAGAAATGTTTTATTAAAATGATGAAGCATATTCGACCTTCAGAATTCGGCATGGAGTTTCATCATCCTGAAAAATTACTGCAAGCATTACACCTGCATTCGGTGTAAAGTTCATCTTTAACCCGAGATTGCCGAGCCATTCTTCTTTCCTTTTGAAGTTATAGTAAACCTTTTCACCTTCTGCCTTGAATGCGAACATAGTTCCAAGCGGAACATCAAGCGATGCAAAATATGTAGCATCTTTAGGCACGTAATCAGGCTGAACAGGAAGACGCATGCCGAAGGTAAGATATTGTTCCGAGCCGAATGCAAAAAGAGGTTTTGTAATAGCAAAGTACGGACCGCAAATTTTTCTGTTATATTTCGAGGATGAATACTCATCGCGTCTTCCGCTGTTTTCAACTCTTCCGTATGCACCGATATAAAATGAATCATAACCGAGTGCAATCGATATAGGAAAGGACTCCCATCCGTCGGTGAGTTTGAGTTTAGCCACAACTCCCGGAGTATTTGCATCTGCCTTTTCCTTTCCTACCGCATGATCGACATCGAGAGAAACACCTATAAAAATAGCGTCATGAACGCCGACTATTGTCTTAAACTCCATTCCCCCGCGGTCATAAGCGAGCATCGACACATCAAATCCCGCTCTGGGCAGTGTAAATGCGGTCGGAGTATTTATTGTGTAAATCCCGCCGGAAGTATCAGCATCTTCAGCGAACATAGGAATTGAAACGAGAGCAAGACAAATAAAGAAATATTTTCTAATCATAAAATCCTTCCGAAAAAAGCAGTCTCTTATTTATCGGAGATTTATTGTATTTCATTCATAATAAAAAACTCTCCTTATCTGGAGAGTTTTTTATCTGTAATCTTCATCCGACCATCCTACATCGGCCAGAAATTCATCATATGTTCCGGAATAAACCGTAACAGAACCGTTATCAAAAACGATAAGTTTTGTAGCAACACTTCTAATATGCATTTCATTATGAGTTACCATAACTACAGACCCGTCGAAATTATCAATCGCTTCGATGAGCGAATCGCACGACTGCATATCAAGATGATTTGTCGGCTCATCAAGAAAAAGAATATGCGCAGGCATAACCAGAATTTTACCGAGAAGCACGCGGCTTTTTTCACCTCCTGACAATACCTTGATTTTCTTCAGTGCATTATCCCCTGAAAACATGAGTCCGCCGGCAATTACACGGGCTTTTGCATCGGTGCAAAGCCGGTCGGCGCTTTTAATTTCTTCTGTAACGGTTTTATTGTCATTAAGTGCAATTTTATTCGTCTGTCCGAAGTATCCCTGCTGAAGAGAAGGATGCCTCGAAACGTTTCCATCAACCGGCCGAAGCTCTCCTGCGAGAAGTTTAAGAAGTGTTGATTTTCCTTTTCCGTTTTTCCCGATAATGCATACACGGTCGCGTTTTCCGATAGCAAATGAAAGTTCTTCAATTAATCGCGGTTCGTTCTCACCATAAGAAAAAGAGAGATTTTCTATTGTCATCATCTGACTTGCTTCAAATTTAGCACTGTTAAAATAAAGCTCCAAGTCTTCAATTGATTCAAGCGCTTTCATTTCGCCCTGCTTTTCAAGCTTCTTTACCCTTGATTGAGTCCTGCTCGCGAAACTTGCCTTTGCCTTAAAACGCGCGATAAAAACTTCTTCCTGACGGCGCTTTTTTTCTTCATTTAAACGGGTCTTTTCATATATCTCTTCTTCCTGATTAATCTGAGCATATAATTTTTCGGTATCTCCCTCTACTTTTCTTGCTTTTCTGCGGTGAATAGCCGCAGTATGAGTCACAACACTATCCATAAAACTTCTGTCATGAGTAATGAGCATGAACTCACCGCTCCATTCGTTTAAAAATTCTTCAAGCCAGCGGATTGCGACAATGTCGAGATAATTTGTCGGCTCATCAAGAAGAAGCATGTCAGGATTTGACACCAGAAGCTTTGCAAGGTTCATTCTGATTTGATAACCGCCCGAAAAGTCATGCGGAGATCTCTGCATGTCTTCTTCTGAAAAACCAAGTCCCGACAGAACTCTTTCAACCTGCCATGTTTCATATTCTTCACCCGCGGGAAGTCCGAGTGAACATTCGTCAAGAACAGTTGACTTGGTAAATTTAAGATGCTGTTCGAGATGACCGATTTTATATCCTTTCGGAATGGAAATCGTCCCTGAATCGGCTTCTGTATTCCCGAGAATCATCTGAAATAAAGTTGATTTGCCATGTCCGTTTCTGCCTACAAGACCGAGCTTTTCTCCCTGATTGACACTCAAACTCATGTCCTCAAAAAGAACCTGCCCGGTGAAAGCTTTATTGATATTAATAAATTTAATCATATTATCCTCTAAAATTGCAATTTGCTATCATAAATAATTTATTGCCCTGCTGGAATATTTCGGAGAACTTCCAAAAGCTAAAATTGACATCTTCGCAGTTTATGAAGCTGTAACGGATAAAAATTATCATGAATGATATTGATCAAGCATAAAAAATGAACTATGGTAAATCTTATTTTTTTTCTGCCAGAAGAAGACCGTCGCCGATCGGAATGATACATGCGTTTACCCGTTCATCGGAAAACACATGATTGTTGAAATTCCGTATAGCTTCGGTTGTTTGAGACTTGTCACTTTGGTCTGCGACATTGCCGTAAAATAGAACATTGTCTGCAATAATTATTCCGCCCTTTTCAAGAAGCTTAATGGATTTCTCGTAATAATCTATATAACCTTTTTTATCGGCATCAATAAAAACAATTCCGGCTTTTGATAAATATTCTGAACTGAGACCATCGAGAACATCTGCGGCTTTTCCGCATAAAAGATTCACTTTGTCCGAATATCCATAATCTATAAAATATGATTTTGCAGTCACTGCATTATCTTCATTTTTTTCGATTGTTATAATGCGGCAGTCCGGAGGCATTGCCTCTGCCATTGCGACAGCGCTGTATCCCAGAAATGTTCCGATTTCGATTATCAGTGAAGGTTTTCTCAGCCTTATCAAAAAAGAAATAAAAGATACCTGTTCAGGCGTTATAAACATTTTCGACTGCGGATGAGAAATATTATCATTACGGATTTTATGAAGGCGCGGACTTTCTTTTGAAAATCCGCGTATGTATGAAATCAGTTCATTGCTTATTCCGAGAGTTTTATTCATCAGTCTTTCGGAAATGAAATTCGTCCGCTGCGGTTCAGCTCTTTTATCCCGTAAGGTCTGAGAATCTCGATGAAAATATCAAGCTGTTCAGGAGATCCGAGATATTCAAGCGTAATGGACTTCTGGGTAATATCTAGTATCGAAGCCTTGAACGTCTGAGCAATCTGAAATATTTCTATACGCTTTGAAGATGTAAGCTGAAGTTTCAGCATAACAATTTCACGCTGAAAAGAATATTCTTTCGGCTGATCCGTTACTTTGATAATATCAATCAGCTTATTAAGCTGTTTTTTCACCTGCTCTATAACTCGGTCATCACCGTTAACAACAACTGTAATACATGATATATCTTCATCTTCAGTTTTACTGACAGAAAGCGAATCAATATTATATCCGCGTGCTGAAAAAAGATTAACCACGCGCGCAAGAACACCTGACTGATTTTCAACTTTTACTGAAAGGACGTGCTGACTCATGCTAATTCCCTCATGATTGTTTCATTGATTGTTTTGCCTGCAGGCATAAAAGGATACACATTTTCTTCAGGATCAACTAGAAAATCAAGTATGATCGGTCTGTCCGTTATTGATAATGCCTTATTGATAGCAGCTTCAACCTTGTCGGGAGAATCAATTCTTATTCCTTCCGCGCCGTATGCTTCGGCAAGTTTGACGAAATCAGGTGCACATTTGATGCATGTATGAGAATAACGTTTATCATAAAAATGCTGCTGCCACTGACGCACCATTCCCAGAAAACCATTATTTAAAATCGCTATTATAACCGGAAGCCTGTACTGAACTGCAACAATAAGCTCCTGAATATTCATTTGAATTGAACCGTCTCCCGCGATATCAATTACTCTTTTTTCAGGCATCCCGAACTGAGCACCGATAGCGGCAGGCAAGCCATATCCCATAGTACCAAGTCCGCCTGAAGAAATAAATGTTCTGGGTTCAGTGTACTTATAAAACTGAGCCGCCCACATCTGGTTCTGTCCCACCTCAGTTGTAATGATCGCTTTTCCCTCAGTAAGCTCATAAAGCTTCTCTATGACAAATTGCGGCTTTATTACATCTGAACTGTTGGAATACTGAAGCGGATGAGATTTTTTAAATGATTCTATATGATCAATCCATGACTGAATCGAAGGCTTTTTAACCTTTGCGTTTATCTCAGCCAAAACATTTTTACAGTCACCGACAATAGGAACATCAACAATAATGTTTTTGGAAACACTTGCCGGATCGATATCAATATGTATTACCTTGGCATGAGGAATGAACTCTGAAATTTTTCCTGTTACACGGTCATCGAAGCGCGCACCGATTGCAATCAGAAGATCCGAATCGTGAACAGCTTTATTCGCATAATAAGTACCATGCATGCCGAGCATCTGAAGCGAAAGATCATCTGTTTCAGGAAATGCCCCCAGACCAAGGAGAGTTGTCGTTACAGGAATACCTGTTTTATTGACAAATTCACGGAGTTCATCAGATGCATTTGATAGAATTATACCTCCGCCCGCATAGACGACAGGCTTCTTCGCATGTTCAATAAGCTGACAAGCTTTATCTATCTGAACGGGATGCCCTTTATAATTAGGCTTATAACCGCGTATATCCACTGAATCCGGATATACAAATTCACCTTCTGCATTTGAAATATTTACAGGAATATCAATCAGCACAGGGCCGGGTCTTCCAGTAGTAGCAATGTAGAAAGCTTCCTTAACTATACGCGGAAGATCCTTAATGTCCTGAACAAGATAGTTATGCTTAGTAATAGGTCTTGTTATACCCGTAACATCGGCTTCCTGAAAGGCATCATTTCCTATCATTTCAGTCGAAACCTGCCCTGTTATAGCCACCATCGGAACAGAATCCATATATGCTGTAGCAAGCCCTGTAATGATATTTGTAGCACCGGGACCGCTTGTAACAAGAAGAACTCCCGGTTTTCCTGTAGCTCTTGCATATCCGTCCGCCATATGAGCCGCACCCTGCTCATGTCTCGTTAGTACAAATTTTAACGGCGCGTTAAAAAGTTCATGAAAAATAGGAATAACAACTCCGCCTGGATATCCGAACATAACCTCAACGTTTTCCTTAACTAAACATTCAATGAGAATTTTCGCACCCTTCATTAAAGACACTCCAAGAATCAGTATTAGACGAATTGATTATAGCAACAATTGCAATTTTAGCAAATTTTAAAATGATTGAAGGAAACATTGTGTCAAGAAAAAATAATCCGTGACAGAATTAAAAACCAATTGATATATCCTTATATATTTTATTCTTTTAATCAAAAGTAACAGATATCTAATAGGTAAGTGTTAATTATAATAGAAGGCTTAAATATTAATATCTAATAATTTACTTTGATAAACACGGGGCTTGAAGCAAAATATTTATAAAATACAAATGTTTCCATTTAAAATGTAACGATTATAATCAATATAACACATATTTCTAATGCCGAATAATTATACAAATCTCACATTCAGTTATATTATTAAGAAAGGAGGGGAATCGGAATAACTATTTATTAGTATTCGCATTTTTTTAGATGCTCAAATCAGAGCACTTACAGCAACAAAGAAATTAACCAATTCATCAAGGAGTTCTTATGGAAAAATACTTAAGAGTATTCAAGTTTATGTTTCAGGTATTAGGAATGATAAAAGACAACAAGGTTCTTCTCAAACCTCTTTTTTTAAATGTTGTCATAGGAGTCTTTTTCAGCATTGCGCTTACCATCGGCATGTATTTTGTTTCCAACAACACATTGCTTTATATTATACTTTTTGCCGGATTGGTAATTTTATATTTTAACGATTATTTCAATAACGGAATCACAGCCTGTCTCATATACGATCTTGTAACTGAATGTAAACCTGATTTCAAAAAAGCAGTTTCCAGGACATCAAAATCATTGTCAGGAATTCTAATCTTTGCTTCAATTTCAGCATTTATCGATCTTTTAGCTACATACGCAGAAGAACGCGATGATTTTGTAGGAAGAATAATATTAAATATAGTTCACGCAATATGGACAACTGCTACGTATTTTGTAATGCCGGCAATGGTGATAGAAGAGCTTGGATTTTTCAAAGCTTTCTCGACTTCTAAAAACTTCATGAAAAAAGATCCGACTCAGGTTGGGATCGGTATTATCGGTATGGGACTCGCAACATGGGTAATGAACATTATATTTACCGCTTTGGCTTTCGGTTCATTCTATTTTCTCTCAAGATTCAGCGTTATTCTCGGAGGAATTTCTTTCTTCTTGATGTTAAATATATTCTGGGGTCTTTCCGGATATCTCAAAATTACCTATTTCACCTGTTTTTATGTTTGGGCTAAAAATTGCGAAAACGCAAATTCATCAGAGGTTTCTCTTGCTCCAAAACCTCTCGCAGCGGTTCTTGCAGATTAATATTGATTTATCAAGCAGAGAGCTTCTCAGCTCTCTGCGTTTTTAGAAATTCAATCAACATCACATCTTTTCTTTTCATGTTTGACATTTTACCCGATAGTAGAAGAATTGAATAAAGGATCTGAACATGAAATTATTACCTATACTTTTTCTAGTGGTTTTTTCATCACTTTTTTCAAAAAGCGATAATATAACTGTATCTTTATTATATTTTTCGAATGTGGAAGAAACTTCACAAAAATCATCAGACAAGAATTACATAGGCAAGGCGCTAACGGAATTATCCTATACCGAACTTTTCCGCATAAAAGGAATATCTCTAATTGAAAGAAATTCCCTCGAGAAACTGCTGAATGAAACAGAACTATCTATGACGGGAATTGTCGATGATACAACTGCACCTAAAATCGGAAAGATGCTGGGAGCAAAAACAATTATTGACGGCACATATCTCGTATCAGGCAGCAAATGTACTGTAACTTATAAAATAATCGATACAGAAAAAAGCATCATTTTAAAAGCCGGTACTGTTTCGGGTACAACCGATGATATAGGAGAACTTGTTAAAAACTTTACACTTTCTGCAGCCGCTTCCCTAAAAGAGATTTATCCTTCAATTGATATAACACTAATAAAATCATCAAGTACCGCTAAAATATCAATTAATTCAGCAAAAATTTTCGGCAATGCACTTGATATGAAAGACCGCGGAAAACATTCTGAAGCCGCTGAACTTTTCAAAAAACTTCTTGAAAGCAATCCCGATTATAAAGTCTTCAAAAACGCACTTATAGATCTGGAAAAACGCGTATCCGATTATGATAAAGCAAGAGAAGAAGCCATAAAAAAAGAAGCACAACAGCCGATGACGTGGAATAATTTCATGAAGCTGACAACGACTTATGTTTCTTCAATGAAATTCACAATGCTTTATGAAATTTCCATAAAATACAGAAATAATCCGCCGCAAATTCCTGAAGGCTATATAATGGAAAGTTCCGAGCTTATTAATTACTACATAATTGCAGCACTAAACGGACTCAATAAATATTCTGAAGTGATTCACGAGGGCGAGGCTTTTCTCCAAAATTATCCTTCTTCGGTATATTACACAGCAGTCAAAACATACGTCAGACTTTCATCTGAAAACTTAAAAGAACGCGAAAAAAATAAAACCACTATTTCCAATTCACTGAAAGCCATCGAAGGAAAATTTTCTTCTCAGGGGGAATCCGCTCAAAATTATTACAAAGGTATTGAGCTCTATTCAAAGAAATTTTACAAAGAAGCATACGAAACATTTAGAAAAGTTAATCTTAAGGAATCAGCTTCAATAGGTACGACAGGCGACAATATTCTATTTTATATTTTCCAATGTCACGCACTGATTCCTGATAAAAAAGGCGCTGAAAAAGCTCTGAAAACAATGGAAATACTTTACCCCGATTCTGAATATATTTCAGGAATGAAAACACAGATTGATTTTATCGGAGAATAAAGCAATTATTCCTAAGGAATACAACACTAAACAAGTTTTATAAACTTCCCGGCAATTGTTTTCAGCATTTCAGCTTCAGGTTTAACTCCTCCGAAGCGTACACTGTCGAGATATTCTTTTTCAGATTTTATATCTGCTCCCGAATTATTGAAATCACTGAGAAATTTATAAAGAATTTTCAATGCCTCCTGAGTGTCGGCATTTCCGTTTGATATCTTTTTCAGATCGTCAATAAGCGTGAAGGAATCACTCTTAACAGATGATATTCCCAATTCCTTCTCATTTTTATTTTTGACTAAATCAGATCTGACAATTTTTCTATTCCTTAAATATATCAGTACGACTAAAACTAAAATTAACACAGCAATAAAAATAAATATGATTATTCTCGAATCAGATTTAGCGGCTTTAACGGATTTCTCTTCATCCGGAGACTCTGCCTTTGATTCGGCAATATCATAATCAGGAAGTGAATACTCCAGTTTAACATATCCTGACACTTTTGGATCATAAACAGACATGTGAATTTTCACATTATCAAGACGGCCTTTTTTTAATGGAATAATAGTTACATTATATTTTTTAATTCCCGAAAAAACTGAATCTTTCAAATCAATCTGAGGCTCATCACCTTTTATAACAATCTGATAATTATCATTTTTTTCCGAAACCGGATCTTTTATAGTAAAAAAATTACCTGATCCCTTCAGCTGAAGAGTAAGGGGAATTTCAGAGTGTACTCTTGATTCAGTTTTTCCAGCTTCTCCTGTAAGAGAAAAAGATCCGACAGCAGCTGCAAAATCATCAGGTGCGTTTCCGGGCAAAGGCAATACTTTAATTTTCTTCAAGGGAAATTTCAGTTCACGGTTTTGAAAAGACCTGAAAAGTCTTTCTGAATCAAAAGATAAAATAACACTTCCGCCGCCGATATCATAATCTCCCGGTTTCAATGGTACAAAAACAAAATTTACAGCTGTCCATGCCCGGTATTTTTTGCCATTTACAACAACATCTTCAGATGCTTGCGGCAAAATAAATTCTTTCGTGTAAAACCCTTCAGATTTAGGAGGTTCATTTATACCGTTTATTGATATATCTCCGTCACCGGATGAAAGGATAAGATATCGAAGGCAAACTGCATCGCCGACATAGTATTTCTTTTCAGGGATTTCTACACGAGGAATAATTTCAGTTTCAACAGCAGAGTCATCTTCTTCATCAAAAATACTGCGGCGTGAAACGTGACTTTTTGCATTAAAACTGACTTCTTTTGTCCGGTAAGTTTCACCGTCAACGATTACATCAAAAGATTTAACAACGACTTTGCCGTCCTTGGCAGGAAAAATTCTATATTGAAGAGATAAACTTGAAGAACTTTTCCCGTTTATCCAGCTGAAATTTCTGGACACTCCGGCAAATTCTGCTTTTGCACCGACACACACCGGATCATCGCTTGGTTCTATATGTTTTGAATTTTTAGCGCTTACAGAAAGTGTATAACCGCCGAAAAAATCATTATCTATTTTAACATCCAATTCCGCAGATATAAGAAACTGCGGAAACAGAAAAACAAAAAAAGCTAAATTACCAATTTTTTTCAGAACCGAAACTCTCAAGACCTTCACCCTTGCTTTTCCTCACTGGATTTTTCTTCATGCTTTCAAGAATTGAATCAAGAAGCTTTTTATCTATTTGCGAAGTATTCCCGCTCTCAGGTTTTGATTGATTATCTCCGCTCTTATCATCATTTTTTTCGCCTTTGTTATTATTTTTGTTTTTGTTATTATCTTTATTTTCCCCGCTCTTTCCTTTGCTATTCTTATTATTCTGATCGTTCTGATTACTCTGATTACTCTGATTGTCCTGATTGTCCTGATTGTCATTCTGATTTTTCATAGACAGATATTCGAGATTCTTTCTTGCCTTGTCATACTCAGGATCAACTTTCAACGCAGCAATATAATTCTCTGCAGCTTCTTTTTTTCTTCCGCTTTTAGCATATATATTCCCTAAATTAAAAAAAGATTTCTTTTTAATTTCATCGTCACCTGCTGAAGCGGCTTTCATATAGGAGTCCACAGCTTCACTTTCTTTCTTCATCGCAGCATATACTTTTGCCTTATTATATTCAAGCGCAGCCAGAGAATTAGCAGGTGCTGAATACGAAGAAGCCTTTTCAAATAATTGAAGTGCCTTCTCATATTCTCCTCTTCCATACGCTTCAATTCCCTTATCGTTATAGTCTTTAAACGGATCAAGAAACGCTAAAAATAAAACAGTGCAGAATAGAATTTTTTTCATTTCTTAAATCTCCACATGATGCTCTCAGAAAATAATAAAATAAAAAAGCACAAAACAAAATACTGATACTTTTCTTTTTTCTTCTTAACAAGACGCGAAGACTTTTGCTTGCCGGAATCATTAATCTTTTCGGCAATCTCAAATGCAGCCGAATAAGAATTACTTATATCAAAATATTTACCGCCTGTAATATCTGCTATCTTCTTCAGTGTTTTAAAATCAGCCTTTGAAACAACTACTTCTCCGTCATCACCGCGCAATACCTGTTTGTCATCCTCGTTCAGATAAACGGCAGAACCGGAATCCTTACCTACAGAAGAAGTATAAACGGTAATACCTTCTGATTTTAGTTTTTCCGCAACATCAAACGCATTCCCACCATGATCTTCACCGTCAGAGATTAAGTATACAAACTTATCTGCAAGTTCCTTTTTGGCAATAAGCTGATAAGCTTTTTCCAGAGCCTTTCCTATATCAGTTCCCTGAATACCGATGGATTTTGTTGAAATAGAGTCGATAAAAGCTGAAAAAGCTTCTGCATCATCCGTCAGAGGACAAAGCATAAAAGCTTCACCTGCAAATATAATTATTGCATAACGTCCCTGCGCGTTTTGTCTTAAAAGTTTAACAGCTTCCTTCGCCCGGTCAAGACGCGATGGAACAACATCATCCGCAAGCATACTCCTGCTCACATCGATGACCATAACAATGTCTTTTCCTTTTACCGGTCGCATTGTAAGTTCTTCACCGTACTGCGGCCGCAAAAGCGCCGCAGATGAAAGAATTACTGCCAATCCGAAAATAATCTCCGAAGCTAAAATTCTTTTTCTTCCGCCTACACGGCGGAAATCTCCGAATAGTTTTTCAGTCATTTTACGCCTAAAGAACGCGTAATAAATAATGAAGCCGCATAATGCCGCAGAAAATATTATTATATGAATGAAGTAACTGCTGTTCGCAAATATCATGGTATTTTCCTGTAAACAACCGATCGAAGAATTATTTCAGCAAAAAAGAAAATAACCGACGCTGCCAGAAATAGGAAAAAATTGTCCTCGAAGTCATAGTATTTTTTGACTTTATAGCGGCTCTTTTCAAGCATATTGATATCCGAAATACTTTTTTCAAAAGCATCCTTATCAGCCGCACGGTAATATTTTCCGCCGGTTAACTCAGAAATATTTTTAAGAAGTTTCTCATCAAATTCATTTTGGACATAATGTTTTGAAAATATTGCATTACCGGTTGGATATGCGACTTTTCCGTCTTTGCCTATTCCGACTGAATATATCTTTATCCCGAGTTCTTTTGCCGCGAGAGCAGCTGTATCGGGATCAACCACTCCTCTATTGTTTACCCCGTCAGTCAAAAGTAAAATTACCCGGCTTTGAGCCTTGCTATCTTTAAGTCTGGCGGCGCTCATGACAATCGCCTCACCGATTGCAGTTCCATCGGTCTCGACTGAATCAAAATCAGTTTCAGAAACTATTTCGCGGATAATTTCTTTATCGGAAGTTAATGGTGCCTGCAAATACGCTTCACCCGCAAAAATAACAAGTCCGACTCTGTCATTTTCACGATTTGCAATAAAACGTGACACAATTTCCTTTGCTGCTCCCAACCGGTTAGGCGGCAAATCCATGCCCTGCATTGAAGAAGAAAGATCCAGTGCAATAACTATATCTACGCCATAATTTTCAATTTCAGTATAATTCACTCCCTTGCCTGGACGGGCAAGAGCAATTACTGCAAAAAAAAGAGCAAGAAAACGCATAAGCGGAACAGTCAGATAAGTTTTCCGAAAAAAAGACTTCTTCTTTTTGATCATTTTTCCGGAAGGAAAAAGAACTGAACTCTCCGAAAAAATCTTAGAACGGAAATAAATATAATATGCCGCGACCGGCAGTAAAAGCAAAAGAAATATAGCGTTTTTAAACTCAGGCACTTTCTCTTTCCCTCGCAATCATTTCAGCAAAAGAACGGCACTTTTCAAAATTTTCAGAAAGTAGTTCTGAAGAAAATTCCGCTTCGGCAAATTTTATCATATCCCACATTCTCATAACTTTCATAAGTTCATCACGGTGCTTTTCATTCTTGAATATCTTTTCACGGTCTGTCAGCTCATCAATGATTTCTGATGTTGTCATTTCAGTCGCATTGAATCCAATCTCACCTGTTACATACTCCCTGAACGCAAATGATAAAGTATCTGCAAAAATTTCCTGGGTGACGGTTTTGACATTAAGCTTTTTTATACGCTTTTGAAAAACGACAAAAGGTATTTCCTTCTTCAGCTTGTATTCTTTTCTACGACGCAAAATATATCTAATAAGAAAAAACAAAACAATAAGAAGAATTATAGATGCAATTATTATAAGAATAAGTCTCACAGGATAACCTGATGCTTTTATAAAATCTTCATCCTCCTCAAATTTACCATCTTTATTTACAGCGATAACTTCAATTTGAGGCGGTTTGTATCCTATTAAATTCTTTTCACTATCACGCAACTCAACAAGAAATAAGTCATAAACTCCCGTTTTATAAAAACATAGTTCAACAGTTAGAATCTTTTTTGAATCATCATTATATGAAGAAATTACTTCGTAAAAAGGAATCTCTTTATCATCACCCGTATAATAGTATTTTGAGTCGGGAGGTATAACTGAGAGTTCGGGAAGTGATGAATAATCAACTGTATAGATTATTTTGTCAGAAACACGAACAGAAGTTTTATCTGCACTGGAAATTATCTCTGCAGATAAAGCAGAGCAAAATATAAAAAAAGAAGTCAAAAAGAAAAATATTCTCACCATCGTGAAACCTTTCCCTTATTTCTCTTTTCAAAATATTTTACTGTAGAAGAAAGCGGATCTTCATCCGTTGATATATCAAGAACGCTGAAATACTTCAATTCATCAGAATCAAAAGGAACAATACCGTCACTTATTGACTGTTCACCAGATTCACTATCCCTGAATTCGATTATTCCGCCGAAAGGGATTAGTTTTTCAGAAACATCGCTGACCTTAACAGGAATAAGCTGATGACGCCTTGCCAGAATTTTTAAATTTCTATCAAACGAATCATCAAGAAAATCCGATATGATAAAAACAATACTGCGTTTTTTCAATGTATTATTAAGAAATCTGCAAAGCTCATTAACATCGGTATGACGGCTTTTAGGCGAAAAATTCATCATTTTATCAAGTATACGCTGGGCAAACCGTGAACCTTTTTTAGGTTTAAAAAAATATTCAACGGAATCCGAAAAAAGAGCCGCACTGACTGAATCATTATTATACTCTGCAAGCTTCAATATGACAGCTGCAAATTCAAGAGCAGCTTCGGCTTTTTGAACAGATGAACCGAAATTCATTGAAGCAGAAACATCGCATGCAATCACAAAATTAAGTTCACGTTCTTCAGTATATTCTCTTACGTGCAGCTTTCCTGATCTTGCCGAAACATTCCAATCGATGGACTTTATCTCATCTCCGAAATTATATTCACGCAGGGATTCAAACAGAATACCGTTTCCCTTAAACGCAGATCGGTATTTTCCGGAATATACAGTATTAAGCTTACGCTTAACTTTAATATTTATTTTTTTGAGAAGTCCGCCGGCAGAGGAACTCATGGAACTTCCACCTGATCAAGTATAAGTTTGATAACGGTATCTGTTTTAATTTCCTCAGCTTCAGCATCATACGAAAGTATTATTCTGTGGCGTAAAACATCATAAGCTATTTCTTTAACATCATCAGGCGTTACAAAGCCCCTGCCTGCAAAAAAAGCCGCACACTTTGAAAGCTTCATCAAAGCAATACTCGCACGCGGGCTTGCACCGAATTCAATATACTTTTTCATTTTATCATTCGGTCTTCTTGTAAAATCAATCAATGATACGATATAGGATAAAATCTTATCATCAACATAAATAGACTCTATTATCTTTCTAATTTCAAAAAGCTTCTCAGCTGTCATAACCGGATTAATCTTTTTAGGATCTATATCATATATCTTTTTCAGTATTTCAGCTTCTTCTTCCTTTGAAGGATATTCTACAAGAACTTTCATCATAAAACGGTCAAGCTGAGCTTCAGGCAGAGGATATGTTCCTTCCTGTTCAATGGGATTCTCTGTCGCAAGAACCATAAACGGATCATCAAGTTTATATGTCGTTTCCCCGATAGTGATCATTCGCTCTTCCATAGCCTGAAGAAGTGCGGACTGAACTTTAGCCGGGGCACGGTTAATCTCATCTGCCAGCAATATATTGGTAAAAAGAGGTCCCTTTCGGGTGAAGAATTCCATGTTTTTAGGATTAAAAATCTGAGTCCCTGTTAAATCTGCCGGAAGAAGATCCGGTGTAAACTGCACACGGGAAAATGATGATGAAATTGATGCAGCAAAAGATCTTACTGCTAGTGTTTTTGCAAGACCAGGCAGACCCTCGACCAGAACATGACCGCCGCAAAAAAGTGCACTCATCATTCTTTCAATCAGCTTTTTCTGACCTATGACATTTTTGGAAATTTCCGAAAAAACAGCAT
>Ga0208040_1002047_pt1 | contig 18620 bp, 16 predicted proteins | sample AD_UKC083_MetaG_FD_184431 | JGI IMG/M metagenome (GOLD analysis project Ga0208040, IMG submission 184431) | Active sludge microbial communities of municipal wastewater-treating anaerobic digesters from USA - AD_UKC083_MetaG (SPAdes) (version 2) | ecosystem: Engineered > Bioreactor > Anaerobic >...
CGGGAAGAAGAAAGTTGTTAAACAGCTGAAGGATGCGATTTCTGGCGAGACTAGAGTTTGGATCGCGACTGATGAGGACCGCGAAGGAGAGGCTATTGGATGGCATTTGGTTTCGGCTTTGGGGCTGGAAGATGGTAAGCATCAAGTGAAGAGAATTGTGTTTCATGAAATTACAAAAAAGGCGATTGATGAGGCTATTGCAAAACCACGAAGTATTGATTTGAATTTAGTTGACGCGCAGCAAGCACGCAGAATTTTGGATAGATTGGTGGGTTATGAATTGTCGCCATTTCTTTGGAAGAAAGTTCAAAAAGGGCTTTCTGCAGGGCGTGTGCAAAGTGTGGCCGTTCGTCTTGTTGTAGATCGTGAACGTGAAATTAGAGCTTTTAAGCCGGAAGAATTCTGGAAAATTAAAGGAGAATTTTCGAAAAAAGAAGCTGACGAATTTGGTAGACAGAAATTTTTCGCAACATTGGGATTGAGTCCTAGTGAAGCTAAGAAAAAATTAAAAACAATTGGAACTCAAGCTGAAGTTGAAGGTATTTTAACGGCCTTGAAAGGCGCTGAATACAAGATTGGCGATGTTGAAGAAAAGGACGTGAAAAGAAATCCTTCTTCTCCATTTACTACTTCAACTTTGCAACAAGAGGCTTCTCGCAAGCTCGGATTTTCTGTGAAGAAAACGATGATGTTGGCGCAACAATTGTACGAAGGTGTGGATTTGGGACATGGATCGCATGGTCTTATTACTTACATGAGAACTGATTCCGTGAATTTGTCGGATGTGGCCTTGGCTCAAGCTAGAGAAGTTATTACGAGTGAATTTGGATCTGAGTATGCCTTAAGAACTCCTCGTTACTACAAAGCGAAAAAAGGCGCACAGGAAGCGCATGAAGCGATCAGGCCAGTTGATTTAAATATAAAACCTGCGGACGTTGAAGGTAAATTAGAAAAAGATTTAAGCAGACTTTATGAATTGGTTTGGAAGAGGACGATCGCGTGCCAAATGAAAGAAGCGTTATTAAAACAAGTGAATGTGAGCGTTCTGCCTTTTGGCGTCGAGGGTGTTGAAAAATATATTTTTAACGCAAAAGGAGAGACGATTTCGTTTGCTGGATTTATGAAAGTTTATATGGAAGATTTGGATGAAGATGATGCAATAGAAACTAATAATGGTGAGGGGCAGGCCGAGAATGATTCTAGTGGCTTGTTGCCAATATTAACTCACGATGAAGTTGTAGATAATCTGGGTCTCACTCCTGCTCAAAATTTTACGAAACCACCTGCAAGATATACCGAGGCTTCGCTTGTTAAAAAGATGGAGTCTGAAGGGATTGGAAGACCGTCTACATATGCTCCGACTATCTCTACTATCATGACGAGAGGGTATGTGAAAAAGGATGCAAAGTATCTCGTGCCTGAAGAAATCGGAGAGATCGTGACTGATGTTTTGGTCGAACATTTTGCGAACATTGTTGATTATAAATTTACTGCGAAAATGGAGGATGATTTAGATGAAATTGCTGAGGGAAAGCAGAAATGGGTGCCTGTCATAAAGGCTTTCTATGAACCTTTTCACTCTAATTTGGATGACAAAACTAAGAGTTTAAAAAAGTCGGACATCATGGGTGCGGAGGAGACAAATGAAATCTGTGAAAAATGTGGAAAGGGTATGGTAATTAAATTTGGAAAATTTGGAAAATTTTTGGCATGTAGTAATTTTCCCGAGTGTAAAAATACGAGAAATTTGGCGAAGGAAGTGATGGTAGGAGAGGGTGTAATGCACACTGCTGATGGCGATACGAAAATGGCTTTCTTGAAGGCTGCGCCGGTGGATGAAAAATTAGAAGAATTGAAAAAAGAACACGAAGGAAAAAAGTGTGAAAAATGCGGTGCTGACATGGCTGTGCGAAAAGGTCGCTTCGGATATTTCTTAGGATGCTCTGCTTATCCAAAATGTAAAAACATAGTTTCTTTGGATGGTAAATCAAATAATACCGGCGTGAAATGCCCTGTGTGTGGCAAAGGCGATTTGGTCGAAAAAAGGACTCGTCGCGGAGGTAAGCCGTTTTGGGGTTGTGGCAATTATCCTAAATGTAAATTCGCAACTTGGGATAAACCGCTTCGAAATGAAAAAAACGCTGAAGGAAAAGATGGCATTATTGTTGAAGGCAAAGAAGGAGAAACTTTTGTGAGCGGGGAGTAAAAGCTGTTTTGGAGCGATGATTTCCTGCTTTGATGGTTGTCATTTAGACGCCGGCGTTTTGGTAAATTTTCTTGTAAGAGTATTATGTGGTATGCGTCTTATTTCTTCGGTATATAAATATGAATTCAGGTGAATTAGAAAAGCAGTTTTTAGAGGCCTATGATCGGTATGCGGATAAAATTTTCCAGCATATTTATTATAAATTATCTGACAAAGAAAGAGCTAAAGAGCTCATGCAGGAGACGTTTATGAAGGTTTGGATTTTTGTTTCCAATGGGAATTCAATTGATAATTTGAAGGCTTTTTTGCGAAGGACTGCCGATAATTTGATAGTAGATGAATATAGGAAAAAGAAAGAAATGCACTTGGACGATTTGATTGAAGCTGGTGTGCAATTTGAAGGTAATGAGAGGTCGGAAGATGTGAAACATAAAATTGATGCAGAAATTGTTGTAAGAATGTTGGACTATCTTCGTCCTAAGTATCGTGAGGTCATAGTTATGAGATTTTTAAATGATATGACTCTTGGTGAAATTGCTGTGTTGACCGGAGAGTCTGAAAATACGATTTCTGTAAGAATTAATAGGGCAATTAAAATGTTAAAAAAACATATGTATGAGGAATAGAATGATGCTTACGAAAGCGGAAAAAGCTGAGGCGAGAAAAAAACTTGCGAGTTTTATTAAAGAAAATCCTGTAAGAAATACAGACGATATTCGTCTTGGGATGTGGAGCGCTTTGAATAATAAAATAAAAAAATTTACATATAAAATTTACTCTCTAACAATCAAACCTATGAGTACAATGTTTAAAAAACCGATTGCGCTGCTTGTGGCGCTTCTAGTTATAGGAGGTGGAGGTACAGTCTTCGCTTCGCAGGATGCAAAGCCTGGTGATGCGCTTTATCAGGTGAAGGTTCGTTTCAATGAGCCTGTTCGTGAGTTTTTAGCTCTCAATCCAGAGGCTAAGGCTGATTTTGCTATCAATCGTGTAGAGAAAAGACTTCTTGAGGCTGAGGAGCTTACAAAAAAAGATGGTCTTACTCCTGAATTAAAAGAAGATTTGGAAGATTTGTTAAAAGATCATATTGATGATTTAAAAGATTATCTTGAAGATGTCAGAGAAGATTCTGGCGAAGAAAAATTAATTGGATTAAATCAAAAGATAGAAAACCTTTTGAAGAATTATGAGAAAAAATTAGAGCGCGTTGAAGCAGATACCGACGATGAAGATACGAAGAAAGAACAGGTTCGTGAAATGGTAAAAAAGGTAAAAGAGGAAAAGGAGAGGAATCGTGATGAGGAGGATGAGGACGAAGACGATTCTGATGAAGATGTTGTAAAAAATCAATCTTCGGCTGAAGGAAAAATGACTGCAGCTCAGAATAAATTAAATGAAGTAGAAAAGTTTTTATTAGCTTTGAAGGATAAGGTTTCGGCTGAAATTTATGCTGATGCTGAGGACAAGCTAGGTGAGGCAAAAGAGGTATTCGAAGATGCTAAAAGTAATTTAACTGAGGAAGATTACGGAGACGCTTTTGATGCTTTCAAAGATGCTATGGAAAAAGCTCAGGACGTGAAAGAGGAGCTTACTCCCGGTAGTGATAAAGAGGACTCAGATATTGAGGACGAGGAGGATGATGATGGGGAGCAAAATAGAGTTAGAAATGAAGAACGTGTTAGGAACGAAATGAATGACGAAGATGAGGATGAAGTTGAAGATGAGGTTGAAGATGAGGACGAGAGTGAAGACGAAGATGAAGTTGAGGATGGGGACGAAGACGAAGTTGAAGACGAGGATGACTAGTTTTGAGGCTTTGATGAAAAGGGCGCTTCTGTCACTAAGAGAGGCGCTCTTTTTTTGTATGATTTAGAGCGGTTTTGTCGGTTAAGCTTTATACCAGCTCAAGTCTACTTCTGGGTGTTTTTTTAATTCGTCGACCATTATTTTTTGAATGTCTGCGAGTTTTTCAGGCGTGTCGGCTTCGAAGCGCAGAGTGAGATTTGGGCTTGTGTTTGAGGCGCGCACTGCTGCCCAGGAGATCGCGTCGAATTTCACGCGGACGCCGTCTAGGGTAATGCAGTCATATAGGCTCGTGAAGTGCGCGACAAGGGAGGCGACTATTTCAAATTTCTTGTCATCTGGCGTGTGAGCTTTGAATTCTGGGGTCATGTATGTTTTTGGAAGGTCGTTGAATAGAGCTGAAAATGGGCGATTTTGAGATGGGTCGGTGTGAGAATTTTCATTTGCGAGAATCTCGAGAATTTTTACTGCGGCGAGGAACGCGTCATCATATCCGTAATAATTTTCTGCGAAAAATAAATGTCCGGAAACTTCGCCAGCGAGTGGTGCATTCACTTCTTTCATGCGTTTTTCTATGAAGCTGTGGCCGGTTTTTGACATCGTAGGTTCTGCTCCCAGCTCAGCCATTTTATTAATAATTGCTTGCGAGACTTTTACGTCGAAAACAATTTTTGGTTTAGTTGGCGTGTTTGCGAGTTGTGTTGTTTGTGTTCGCGATTGTGCTTGCGCTTCGTTGCGCGCGAGGAGATCTTTTGTAAGTAAAAGTAGTAAGAAATCCGAGCTGTAGTGATTTCCTTTTTCATCAATAATTCCAATGCGATCAGCATCACCATCAAACCCAATTCCGAGGTCTGCTTTTTCGGAGATAACTTTTGTGATGAGGTCATGCATGTTTTCGAGTTCTTCAGGATTGGCTTCATGATGCGGAAAAGTGCCGTCGGGGTCGCAGTATAATTCGATCACTTCGGCGCCAATTTGTCTGAGTAGCTCAGGTGCAAACGGACCTGCAACGCCGTTTCCTGCGTCGATGACTACTTTGAGTTTGCGTGGATTTTGGTTGTCTATTTGTGGCAGTTGTTTGTTCTCAGTGTGGAGTTTTGAGCTCAATTCTTTTAAGTAAAGCGGCCAGATGTTGGCTTCGCTGAGTTTGCCTTGCGCGGCATTGTTTGCATTTGGCGTTCCTGGAATTTCAAAATCTCCAGCTTCTATTAATTGTAAAATTTCTTGAAGTTCATCGCCGCAAATTGAATGTGCGTTTAGAGCTACTGTTTTGATGCCGTTATATTCTTTTGGGTTGTGAGATGCTGTGATGTTTGTGGCGCAATCGAAGGGCGCTAGTTCTTCGTATTGATGAGCGCAAGTTGCGAAATATATCATCGGAGAAGGGGAGGGGCCGATGTCAGTAACGTCTAAACCGCATTCTAGGCAACCTTTGATAAAGGCTTGCTGCAAGCTTGGGCCTGTTAGGCGAATGTCGCGGCCGACAGCCATATGGCGTGAGTTGTATTTGCGAATCAGGTGGGTTGCGGTGCCTTTGCCTATTAAGTAAACGGTTTCTTCTGTGAGGTCTGGTGTTGGGTATTTGTCGGTCGCAGTTGCTATGCCGCGGATGTCGTAGGCTCGAAAGATATGTGGATTAATTTTGGTCATTTTTGTGATGATTTTAGGCTGGGTTTGTTTGTTATTTGTACTTTGTTTCCGTCATTGTTTCGTTTATTTGGCGGAGGCGAAGTGGGAGATGTAGCTTTTTTAAAAGCTCTGCGGTACGTGGGTGGACGAGCTTTTCCCAGTCCTGTGTGTTTGAGATCATCGAGTTGCGGAGATCCGTTCCTGATACCGGTCGGGTGCGTTTTATTTGAACGAGGCGGTGTTTTGATTGCGCGCCTTCGTAGCATGCTTTTACGATGTGTGAGCCTGTATAAATCGTATTGTATGGGGGAACGTATAGATTTAAGTGGTCGACCCAAAGCGCGTAGTTATCGATGTTTCGGACCGGGATGATCGTATATCGGGCTGGATTTATTTTTGCAGCTTTCAAGGTCTCGTCTATTACAAGTACTCGTTCGCCGGCGGTGAGCGGATTTTCCGGAACGTAGTTTTTTTCGGCGCTTCCGATTGCAATTATTATTCGTTCATTTTCCGCGAGGATTTTTTTGACAATATCAAGATGACCCAAATGAAAAGGCTGGAAACGACCGACAAATAAACCTGTTTTTACGAGTGGCTTGAGCATTTTTAAAGTTAAAAAACAACTAGGGTATTATAGTGTATAAAGGCTTGTTATAGGATTAAAAAAGGGGGATAAGGGTTGAGAGAATGTCTAAAATATGGTATAATTTACTTGTGTAAAAATAAAAATAAAAATATGTTTAAAAAGTTCAATTCGTTCAGTGAAAATAGATTTATTTTTGAAACTCCCGGAGAGGCTCCGAAGTGGCATCCGCCAATGGCGATGCCGGAAGAAATCCAAAATCCTACAGATGCTTTACAAGAGATCCATGATTCTCGCAGAGATTTGTCTGTTGGTGTTTTGGGATCTGTGGCTTCTGAGGTTGAAAAAGGAGAGGAAGCTGTGAAAACAATGCGCTTACTAGGGATTTCTCAAAAGAAATTTGATGAAGTTATGAATGATGAAACGAATCCTTATTCAGCGTGGGTTGTTGATTTTCTTGGTAGGTTTTCTTCGCAGAATTTAGTTTTAAAATCTAGGCCTGGAAAGGATAATCCAAATTACCTGTTTAAGCACAAAGGGCGCGATATTGCTTTTCCTATTTCTAATTTAGATAGGGCCTTTATGTGGAAAGGTAAGATTTTTCCGCAGATTTCGAAAATCATTGGTGCAAATAATTATGAAAAATATGCTTCGGCTATATGGGATGCGGTAGAGCAGGATGCTCCTAGAATGGCGGAATTTCTTGACTGGGTTTGCGACGGAAGAGTTTCGAATCCGTCTTTTGTTTTGAATATGAATTCTCTTGTGAAAGCGGAATTGGATAAATTATTAAACGGAATGACCGTTGCTCAATTGAAAGCGGAGGATGCTCGCGTGAAGCGTGAAGTTTCTGTGGAGAGGTCTAATGACTTAGTGAAACTTTTTAGGACTCTAGATATTGATCCTGACAGGTGGGGTAATCGTGATGATATTCGGGCGAAAATAGATGCTAAAACTGCTTTGTATGATAAGCGTGAAGCTGAAAGACAAGAAAAGTATCGTGATATTATTGCCGAACAACGGGCTTTGTTTAGAGAGAGGGTTGGTGCCGGACCTTTGTCTGATGAAGACTATGCATATGCAAATGAATCATTGGATGGTTTGATAGATGATGTAATGGACAGGGTTGATAATGATGAAATTAGTGCTCTCAATAATCAGGTGAAAAATGCGATGGCGGAGGCTCAAGAAATGGCTAGAAATGGTAGCAGTAGTAGTGATATAAAAGCTTATTTTGATTCGCTTGGTCTCCAAGATTCTTATAAAGCTTTGTCCGCTTCAGAAGAAACAGCGGCTGATATAAGTATGTTGTCTGATTTATATCAATCACAAGTAGAGACTATGTTTGACCATTATGGTTGGTCTTTAACAGAGCCGGCGGGCGAGGGAATAGATAAAACTGATAGCCTGTCGAACAGTCCTAGTTCGGAAAAAGGAGGTCAAGAATAAAAATTGATATTTCTAGATTCTGAAATCCTATAGTTTAATTACAAACGGAGTTCTACCTTTGTGTTCGTTTCTTTTGATGCGCTCTATTATAGATTTTGCTGTGTGAGAAAGGGGAACGGTTTCTTGTTCGAAAAGCGCGTGGCTTTCTGGGGTGCTGCATGAAGCGTCTGGAGTTTCACCTGCAATTTCGCGAAGAATGCGGTCGAGAGTTTCGTATGGGGCTCCTAATTCGGCTTCGTCTGTCTGGCCTTTGCAAAGTTCCGCTGTAGGGGCTTTCTCAATAATTTCCATTGGGATTCCAATGTGTTCCGCTAGCGCAAAAACGTCTGTTTTATATAAGTCGCCGATAGGCATCAAATCGCATGCGAGGTCGCCGAATTTAGTGCCGTATCCGAGCATTAATTCTGATTTATTACTCGTCCCGACCACAAGTGCGTGCTCGGTATTTGCGTAGTTGTAGAGAATGATTGAGCGCATGCGTGCTTTTGTATTCATCTGTGCGAGTCCGGATGGTTTCCAAGGAAGATGTAGGAGATCTTGGAGGTATTTATTAATTGGTAATGTGTAGTTTTCAACTTCCAGGAAATTGCATAATGCTTTCGCGTGAGCGGTGTTTTCGTCTTTTGTTACTCCGTGTTCAGGCATCATGAGTCCCACCACATTCTGCGAACCGATCGCGTCGACAAGAAGCTTGAGTACAAGCGCTGAATCGACTCCTCCGGATACACCTAAGACCGCTTTGTGAAAACCTGTTTCTTCAAAGAATTTCGCGATTTGGCTGAGTATTTTCGTATATGTGTTGTGTGGATTGAGCATGAGTCCTGGACTTAATTAATAGGGTATGCCGAGCCTGGGACTTCACTACCCCGGACTCAGGGTGTAAATTGTAGCATTAAACGTAAATATGGCAAAATTTTTGCGAATCATATTATTTTCAGCCCTGAAGAAGGCCTGAAATCGTTGGTGCTTCTGCTACTGTGAATTGATTTTTTGTTGCCAAAAGTTTTTCTACAAGAGGCTTGATATTACTTTCTTGCATCAAATAAGTATTTAAAGCCTTTACCTTGTCGTACATTGTTGGATATTTTTTATCTCCTTCTTGGTCGGGTGCTATTAAGCATGCACTCAAATTGTCCAAAATAATTCTGTCATTGTTTTTTATAGCATATTGTCGCTCGATATTTTTTCTTATCAATGTTAGGCCTAAATTTGCGACCATGTCGTCTGGTACTTGTTTTATGCCTTCTACGTATTTAGGATCTGTAGTTAATTTTTCGATTCTTTCCGTGATGTGTCCATCGACCTGTCTGGCGTCGATTTGGTCTGCAATTTCAGATGCTTTGTATGGACCTTTTTTGTCTCCGTGTCCGAATTTATCGCTTAAATAAAAGACAAATTCTCCTGTTTCAGGACGTGAATAAATACTGGCGTCTATCCTTATATTTTCTCCGACCTGAATCTCTGCTATTGCGCTGTTTTTATCGAATTTTATTTCCCATCCTGAATTTTGAGCGAAGGTGTTTTGTGTTTCCTGAATTGCTGTTTTTAATGTTTTATCATCGCGTACCGGAATTTCTTTGTTTGGGCCTAACTCAGTGTTTTTATTTTCTGCGTGAGAGTAATCCCATATTGCCTTTAATTCTTCATTGTTTGATTTCTCGATGTAATCTTTATTAATTTCTTCTATTTCTTTTGCGTACTGTTCGTCGTTTATTAATCCTTGTGCTTTACGAATTGCTGCGGCGTCTTTTTTTGCTAGGGCGACCAGACCGTATTCTTCATCTTCAAGCATAAAGCTATTATATTTCCATTCGTTACTTGATTGCCGTAGTGCTTCCAATATCATTTGATTGTATTCCGTGTCGTCCGAAACCTTTCCCATTCTTTCAATTAAATACGCTGTTGATGTTGTTAATTTTTGAAGACTTGCTCCGTCTTTTGATTGTCCCGGAAGATCAATATAATCCTGTAAAGATTGTGCAAAATCAGCATCTTGCAGGTTGTCGCCCGGTATAAAATTTTCACCATACTTTGCTTTTAACTGGGCCGTCATCATCATTGCTATATGTTTTGAGTCGATCGTTTTCTTATGCTTGAGTTTTCTTTCTTGAATAGGCATGGCGTTTAAATTATTTCCAAAATATTCATCAAAAGATTCGTATGTATTTGTTTCCGGCGTACTTATTTCTCCTGACAAATTAAGCCTTTGCGTTCGCAGTTTGTGTATTGTTTTTGCTCTTTCAATAGTTTCTTCCGGTTGTTGAGTTGCTTGGCTTTGTGGTTTTTCTGGAGCCATTTTATTGTGGGTTAATTTATCTTTTCATTGCTCTGCGGGTTTCCAGATCTTGGTCACGCTTGCGGAGCATTTCGCGCTTGTCGTAGAGCTTGCGTCCGCGGCAGAGGCCGAGTTTTACTTTTATCAAAGACCCTTTTAAGTAGATTTCAAGCGGAATTATCGTTGTGCCTTTCTCGTTTATTTTGAGTCCGATTTTTTCGATTTCTTTTTCATGAAGAAGGAGTTTGCGGCGTTTGGTAGGGTTGTATGATGGGTCGGGCGCGAAGCGATATGCCGAAATATGAATGTTGTCTGCGAAAATTTCACCATGCCAAATTGATGCGAACGAGCCTTTGAGGTTGCATTTGTGTTCACGGAGAGATTTGACCTCCGGGCCCGTGAGTCTGATCCCGGCTTCGTAGGTATCTAGGACTTCGTAGTCGTGATAGGCTTTTTTATTTTTCGCCAGGGTATTGTCGGGTTGTCTTGGTTTGGACGGCATATTTGAGTCCCGTGGCTGTCCCGGGATGGAATTTTTTACAGATTGTGATGTTTGAGCCCCGGGATTGCCCCGAGCTGTGATTGTATTGTAGGGAAAAACCTTGTGTATTAGAAGGGCTGGATTATAATTCCAGTTGTATTTGTTAATCAAATTCTTATGAAAAATAAAATTTTACTAATCGGAATTTTTAGTTTTTTTATGACAGCTTGCGGTGGTGCACAAGTTGATTCTATGACTATTAAACAAAACAGTGGTCCTCTGCCTCCCGAATTTTATACCGAGTCTGTTATGATTATTATTCCTGATTATGAGGCGAATACTTTGAATGTGAGTTTTAATTTAAAATATCCTTACAATGAAAAATCCGAAGCTGTGAAAAAGAAGCTTTTAATTGAGGACGGTGAAATTTTTGATCTTTTCAATGATGTGGGTGTTTTTGCCCAAAAGCCTTTTAAAACTGAGGATGACGGATGTGTTGGTGGACATAATTATGAGACGGAAGTAGAGGTTGATGGAAAGTTTTTCGAAAATTCTTATTATGTTTGCGGGCAAAATGCTAAGGTGAAAAAATTGGATGATTTTTACTTAATGTTGGAGGCGAAATCGCGAGAATAGCTGAAGGTTTTATGAAAATAATTGCAAGCTTGTAGGAATAATTTAACTCTCATTAAAATGAAAAATAAAATTGCGATAGTGACTGGTGGTGCTCGCGGAATAGGGCTTGGCGCAGCGAAGAATTTATTGAAACGCGGATACAAAGTGTGTGTATGTTCGCGAAGTGAAAAAGATGTGAAGTCGGCCGTGAAGAAGCTCGGCAAAAATTCTCTCGGGCTTGTTGTTGATGTTTCTAAAGAGGCTGATTGGAAGATGTTGTTGAAGGAAGTTGTAAAGAAATGGGGGAGAGTGGATGTGCTTGTGAATAATGCGGGGATTCTTTTGCAAAAAGATTTGTTGTCAATGAGTTTTGAAGAGGCGGAAAATGTTTTGCATATTAATCTTCTTGGAACTTGGCTTGGGATCAAGACTGTCGCGCCGATAATGAAAAAACAAAAGACTGGGCGAATAGTGAATACCGCATCGATTGCGGCAATGAAAGCTTATCCGTATTTATCCGCTTACTGTGCGTCGAAGGCCGGGGTTGTGGCCTTAACTCGCGTTGCGGCGCTGGAGCTCGCACCTTTTAATATCAGGGTGAATGCTGTTTGTCCTGGAGCTGTCGAAACTCCTATGACTGCCGGAATGATGGATGATAAAAAAATGGCTGAAGCAACTTTGAGCGGCATACCTCTTCATAGAATAGGGAAGCCGGACGAAATTGGGGCTGTGATCGGATTTTTGGCTGATGAAGAATCTAGTTTTGTGACCGGATCCGCTTACGTAGTGGACGGTGGGAATATAGCTTAAGCGTATGTGCTATCGCCTCCTAATCGTTTTCCGTATGCGTATAAAGACATACTTTTTTGTGGAACTTGAAAGTTTTGAGCAAGAGCTATTGCTTCAGGTGATGTGAGTTGACGTATAACGTCCGGAAGACTTGCCTGTAGAGAAAAGTGCATTGGGTCGGTTTTTTTATCTTTTCGGCTGGTGTAATAATAAAGCCCCCAACCCATTCCCATCTTTTGTGCTTCAACTGCGAGCACCAAAGGGATGTCCCATGATAAATCCGGGAGACTGTTTAGCCAGTTTGTTTTTGGGTCGAAATCAATTCCAAGCCCCATCGCATGGTATTGTGGTATCGGTTTTACGTTTGTTGAAGTCAAGTAGTCAAATTTGAAATTAAATCCTTTATTAATCATGCGATATTCCAACTCTTTTAACACGCAAGCAAGCACAATATTTGGGCGCCATAGTTTTGTTCCAAATACTGATAATTTACCTGGGTAAAGCCAAGCATTGATGTTGCCGCCACATAAATTTCTGTAATAATCTAATCCCTTCATATATGGCATTTTTTGTACGTACATTTCATTTTCCGGAACTCGCGGAGGGATATCTTTTCTAGTTATTTTCTTTGTATATCTTTCGTCATTTGGATCCAAAGTTCCGGTAATACCTACATTTTGGGCTATATTTTGATGTATACTTCTGTGCTCTTCTTCGTTTTCTGCTAATGCTTTATTCTCTTTGTAAAAGCTTTTTTCTTCATCTAATGCTTTTTTATAGCTATCAGTTTTTTCATCAATAAATTCTAATGGTCTAATAGTGTATCCTCCAAAAATTGGAATATAACTGTCGTCGTAATATCCTGTACGGCCATTCATAGATTTTCGTATGCCGGTTCTTTTATTGCCTTCCAAATCCGTAATTTCAACTGCTTTTATACTTGGCGGCAAAAGGTGGCCGGCTCCTAAACTGTATTTTGTTTTTTCCGTATTATCTAATTCTTTTTTTACGGCGAATACCGTTTGTCCGTATTCATTTGTTCCTTTATTTAAATATGCCTGACTTAATAAAGTGTATTTTTGTTCGTGATTTTCTTCCGAGAGACCCATCCATTCCCAGCCTCCTTGTAAATCATAATACGACACATCTTCGCTTTCCGCTTTTAAACGAAGTTGCGTTGCTTTTGCCTGCACCTCTTTATCTTCTGTCTTTAAAATTGCTTGGTAATAAGAAGATGCTGAATTTTCAAGCCGAGAATTTAGATCTATTGCTGTTTGTAAAGTCTTCCTATCTTCTGGGCCTTCAGTTGTTGTGCTTGGAATTTTATCAGAACTATCTTTTGGGGCGTCAATTCTTGCAGGGGTTTCGGCAGTTTCGAAAATCAATCGATTTTGTCGGAAAATTTTTTCTGTAAAATACGTGGAGAATAACATCATTAATTTGATTTTGATTTATCGTCTGAGCATCCGCTAATTTTACCATTTTTTGAGGAAACTTTCAAGATATGTTATAGTTCTCTGGCTTAATTTAAAATATGGGATTTATTGATTGGATTTATTTTCTTATAGCGTTTGTTTTTGTGCTCAGTGTGCACGAGGCGAGTCACGCTTTGATGGCGTACTACCTTGGCGATCCTACCGCGAAGGCATATGGAAGACTGACACTCAATCCGTTGAAACATATTGATATCGTTGGTTTCTTGATGTTGGTAACCGTGCATTTTGGCTGGGGGAAGCCTGTTCCCGTGAATTCAAATAATTTTAAAAATGAAGGTCGTGATAGCGCTCTGACCGCTCTGGCGGGTCCTATGAGTAATTTTGTTTTGGCTTTTTTGACCGCAATTTTATTGAAATATGCAGGGCCTTATATGCCAAAAATTCTAGCGCAGGTTTTTTGGTGGATTTTTGATTTGGCTTTGATTTGGGGGATTTTTAATTTACTGCCTTTCCCTCCTCTTGATGGTGGAAAAATTATTGCTTTCGTTGTTCCGAAAAAGTATGTAAGCAGATATATGAAATTTCAGGAAACCGGAGCGGTGTATTTTATCGCTTTTATGTTTTTTGATTTTTTAATTTTAAATAATCTTTTTGGATTTTCGGTTGTCAGGACTGTAATAGTGACAGCTTATGAATTTGTAAAGAATATTTTGCTTTTCGGAATATAGTTTATGGTATATTGGAGGTTGCCTGGAATGTACGCTTGAGACCTTTTAAATTCTCTCTTCGACTTTCATTAAGGGAGCCTAATATCTCTCATTGCTGAGGTAATGAGGTGCGGGCACCCACCTTGCATTTAGCGGGGTATAGAATCAAAGGTTTTCGGCGGCATTTTGGACGTGCTCCGTTTGCTAATCTTCGCGGTCGTACATCGGGTGTGGATGAGTGTAGATCGGGTGTATAGGAGTTCCAAAAGTGTGCAAAGGATTTTGTCTTTGCAGATTACTTTTTATATTAGCAGGATTTGTAGAGCCTTTTAATACGAGCTGTATTTCAAATGCAAAATTTCGAATAAATGTAGCTATTTCTCTCTCGGATGTTATCTGTGGAATTGTTAAAGTACCTTTGTTTTCAGGTAATATTCCTTTTAAAAATCTCCTTGGTACTACTAATTTTGTGCCCTCAGGATTTGGGATCGGATGCTCGGCTCCTGTAGGGGTTTTGCCCCAGACTTGCATTGTAGTTCTTACTGCAGAATGATCTTTTAATGATCTGAAATCTTGCCTACGATCAAGTCCCATCGCGATGGACGGTGTGTCTAAACTTCTTCTCACTTCTATGTTTCGATGTGTTATCAGTGCTTCTGTTGTCACTCTGGCGTCATTAAATCCTTCTATCATATCTTGTTGCGCCATGTATAGCTGTGGAGCGTTTTCGGTGTTTGCGGCCATCATAAATGCAGTTCGCCATCCTTTGTCTGTTTTGACTCCGGCTCGAGATGCCGCAAATGCGCTTAAATATTCCGGCGATAATAGCGCATCTTTGAAAAACTCGGTTTGTGATGCTGTGACAAATGCTGTCGCTGCGTTTGCATTCGCCTCGTATTGATGATTCGCCAATAATTTTAAATCAAATATTCCTGGGACAACCTCGTCTAATGCTTCTAAAACTTCGAGCAGAATCTGGTTTTGTACGGCAAGATCGTTTGCCTCATTAAATAAAATTTCTTCGCCGTGATCTCTAAACATATCGTCTTGTTCCTGTCCTGTTATTGAGCTTCTGCATGAATGGCATTCCGCTAGCGGATCAGGCAAAGCAGGTTTCAGAGGGGAAGTTGGCTCTTCAATTGTTTCTATTGGAACGTATCGTGTATTCATATTTCTAAAAGTTATAAAGGTTTCTAAGGGAAGGTTCATGATTGGTGTTTCTGGATCGTAGCGTCTATTCATTTTTTTTGAATTTGAATTGGGGGTAATCGTATTATATCAATTGCGTTTTTGCAATTGACTTTTTAAGTTGCGGCTTAGGTGTGTTTTTAATACAATGCCACCGTTTTGAAAGTCGTACAACACGCTGTCGTATAAATAGGAGATCTTTAAAACATGCCATCGTAGCTCAGTTGGTAGAGCGCATCCATGGTAAGGATGAGGTCACGGGTTCAATTCCCGTCGATGGCTCCAGGAGGGGTTAATAGGGGCGATCGTATATCTGATATTCGGATCCGTTTTGTAGTTCCAAAAGCTGTTTGATTTCATTGAAAGTTGGGCGTCTTTTTACTCTGAAAAGGGTTCTGTGGAGAGTAGATTTGTCAATCACATTTTCTGCTAGATCTGTTGGAGGTTCTGTTATCCCTAATTCGAAAAATCTTTTTAATGTTTTTGTTCTTTCTGCTGTTGGGTTAACAATTCCGAGGCCTTGTTCTTGTAAAAGATTAATAATGTGAAGCAAACCAAATACGGAATGCCCTTCGGATTTATTTAATGGATGGTAAGTGAGTGCGCCAAATATAGAAAAAACAACTCCAAATCTAATTGGCTCAACCTCGTCTGTGGTTTTTGGTTTTAGATATAGCGCGTTTTCGGTAAGTACATTCTTTCTGACTTCTTCATGAATTTTTGACGGTTCGCAAGTTGTTAGTCCAACTGATTTTGATTGGTCCACGCCCGATATTGTCAGCATCTCTGTTAGCGCTATTCCTCGCCCGCAACCAAAATCCAGGGTTGGAACTTTTCCCATGCCAAGAATTTCAGCCTGATGATCGAAAACTTTTTGGACGCCTCCTTTTTTTAGTCCAGCTTCCATCTCATATGAATCGCATTCTCCAGTCAAAGTGCGTCCCAAAAAATACCTGCTTTCGTCTTGTATTGCATCTGTGCCTGCTGAAATAGCCGCTAATTTTGAGGTTCGTGATAGACGTATGCGTCGTTGGTCATTTGGACGTGGTGCTGGCAGGTTCGCGCAATCCGGACAAATTAATAGCTCGGGATATTCGAGTCCATCGATTCGATCAAAAAAATCTTCTGTGCGCAATTGCTGATCTGGCATTGATTTTGTTTAAATCAAGTACTTTTGAAGGTGGCAATCTTATTATATGAAGTTTTTTTTGTAAAGGTTCCTATCTTCTTTGAACTGTCAAATTTATTTATGAACAACAATTTGTGGAAGATGAGATAGGATTGGCTTCAGTCTTCTCCTGATAAATCTTTGGACCATGTTTGGCCTGAGTCTTTCGTGTAGTAATTGAATTTGTGTAAAGTATTCATTCATTGTCAATGACTGCCAGTCATCCGCAAAAGGCTGTAGGGCTGCGCGTTCATCCGTAGCGAGAAAAATAGCCACTTGTTTTCTGGATCGTTCAATTAATTCCGCGAGATCGGCTAAGCCGTCCTCTGATCGAATTTTTATTTTAACATCCCTTTGTCCTTCAAGGATTTGATTTGACGCGGACAACAAACTCACAGCCCTAAACTCTGTCATCTCGGACTGCCCTATAGGCCGAGATGCTCTCCTTTCCATTTTATATGGTTAAGGATTGTCGAATGAGCGTACCTCATTGTGCTTCTGTAAGCCAAAAATGTCAATCTTATATTGATTGTAAGGCAAGATTTTTGGTTTTAATTACGGAATAAATTTACCATTTATAATAGTCTCTGGATCTGCTTCAAAAAATTTTTTAGCTTTTTCGTCTGCGTATATGACGGCTTGGCCGTATGTCATTCCTATTTGCAGTCCTTCTGCCAAAAATAGTCCATAATTTGTTGAATAAAATTTTTGATTTTCTATGTCTCCAGGTGATTCTGTATGCACGCCAGTTGCGTTTACGAAATCAGACTGGCTGTGTAAAAATACTGCAAATCTGTTTTCCATTTCCGGATCATTTCTAAATTCTTTTTGAAATCCTTCTCTAAGCCCGCCGCCAAAACATGCGCTGGTATTAATGATGAATTTTGTATCGGGATATTTTTTTGCTAAAGCTATAAGGCTTGCGCTATTTAATGGTTCTTCGAATTCAATATCTGCTTCATTTCCGTGGTTTGAGATGTTTAGATAAAAAATCCTGGTGCCTTTTGCGTATTCTTGAGCAATTTCTAAATCTAAATCTTTGGCTGGATTGTCGGTATGCAAAACTGGCCCAGTTTCTATATTTGGATATCTGTATTTAAGAGTTTCTTGAAGTACCAATGAAAAATGCAGGTCCGTTGATATTGTTATATCGAATTTGCGAGGGAAAACGTTTATATGTCTTATCTTTTCACTAGGCAGATCAAATTTTGCCAGTTCTTTATGTCCTTCTGATTCCAGTTTTTTTCTTTTGTTTAATTCTTCCATGATGTCCGTCATGTCTCCGCTCTCCAGTTCATTCGTTATTTCCGATAAAAATTTAACTATAAATGTTCCGGGATCGTCCTCATGTGCAATAATTATAAACGTTCCGAACTTTTCTCTAAGGGTCCAGGATTGGTTGTCCCAAGTAAACCTAAAAATCCGACTGTTATTTTTATCTTTTTGTTCAAAGACTGAAGGATTTAGGATTGTTTTAAGGGGTTGGCCTAAAGATGATGATATTGGTAGCTGTTGAGTGTCTGTTAATGTACTTGTTTTTTGCGATATTAATTCGCGGGCTTTGTTCGGATTTTCTCTGAAAAATGTGGCGATTTTATCTTCCATAATTGCTAGTTCTTGTCGTGCCAAGCTCGTGTCTATCACTCTTGGCGCAAAATCTGCAAGTAAGTATAATTTTACCAATGTTTCTTCTGTTTCAGCGAAATCTAGGGTGTCGAAAACTATACTGTTAGCAATATAGCTTCTTAAAATTTTTAAATAATGTTCCGTTAATTGTTTTTTGTATTTTTCGAATTTTTTTAAACCTGAGCCTTCAATCAGTTTTAAATCGATAGATGCTCTCCAAAAATCTTCAATTGTTGGGTCGGTATTTTGTAGGAATTCTTTTAAATTCTCCTCTACTTCATGAATCGGATCGAATAAATCAATAATTTTTTGTGCTGAATGCGTTGGTGCTTTTTCCATGTTTATATTATAACACATTTTCCTTTGACTTATTATCTTATTCGGATAGAATACGCCCTGCTAAAACGTTTATTATAAAGCTTTTAAATATGGCAAAAGGAAAGAGCCAGTTCTGTACTTGGTACTGCAGTGAGTGTAACTCAGCTAACTACATCACTTACTACGACAAGAGAAGGAACGACGAAATTACAAAAGAAGTATCAAAATTCTGCCCAAGATGCAGAAAACATCTCGTACACAAGAGAAAGGATACTAAAAAAGGTAAGAATACCTAAGAGATTCTCAGGTGGAAGCTGTGTTTTTTCTGTGATACAATTTTGTCATGA
>Ga0208040_1002056_pt1 | contig 18576 bp, 20 predicted proteins | sample AD_UKC083_MetaG_FD_184431 | JGI IMG/M metagenome (GOLD analysis project Ga0208040, IMG submission 184431) | Active sludge microbial communities of municipal wastewater-treating anaerobic digesters from USA - AD_UKC083_MetaG (SPAdes) (version 2) | ecosystem: Engineered > Bioreactor > Anaerobic >...
CCCGATGCAAATGAGGTGTGCGTGGCCGGGTCGTTCAATCAATGGGACCCGGAGGCCACCCCCATGAAGAAGCGAAGGGATGGAACATGGTACGCCGTCGTCTACCTGTCTCCCGGGCGCTACGAATACCGTATCGTGGTTGATGGAATATGGACCGATGATCCAAACTGCCCAACCCGACGTCCGAATCAATATGGCGGGACGAATTGCATCTTCGAGCAGTTATAGAAGAGCCACCATGTAATACGCAGGCCCGAAAGTAGGTTGCCAAAGCGTGAACGCGATCAGTACTGAACCCTGTTAACCCGAGGAGGCTTCTTCACGCTAAATAATCGTGACCGTCAAATGACAGCAATCATCGTGCTGCTGATAGTCATAATCATCCTTGTGGCATGCAGAACAGACGAGAACCGGGAGTGGACGTATGTCCAGTGGGAGTGCCTGATAGCGGAGCAGACCGATTATTTCGATGGGACAGAATACCATCGTTTTTACCGTGGATCTCTTGATGCTGTGGGCTATGCCAGAGGTCAAAACGGGGTTGCGTTCACGAAATATGCAGGCAATCCGATCCTGCAAGACGCAGTATATCCGGTCCTGGTGATCGATGACAAAGAGAATCGTTACCTGATCGTGCAGCATCGAAAGGGAGTATATGGACATTATCTGTATTCGGTGAATGACCCCACGCGCCCTGTCATTTTGAATGGCGGCAAGCCAATCCTCCGGGGGAACTTCTGCAATGTAGCCGTGTCCGTCGTTGGCGATAGATGGCACATGCTGATTGAAGGGAAAGCAGATGAAACGTTTCACTTGCGTTACTCCTGGAGTGATTGGCCCGATTTGGACTTCAATCGCAACCTTTCGGAAATCGTGATCCAGGACGCCGGAAACCCTGCAATGACTTACATTCGGGAACGGAATGCGATCTTGGCGCTTTATGGTGCCGATTACCGTGCAACCGGCGTATGGCGAATCAGGGCCGCAGTGTATGATTTTGCGAGGTGGCGCGTCACGGATTTCATTCTCTCCAGGCCCGGCGTTCACCTGGCGGACCCCGGCCTCGTGTGCGGCGTCGAATCGTCACCGATGATCGTAACGATCGGGGCGGTCCAGGAAACGGTGGATACCTACTACTACAGGGGAACGAAAGCCCAATTTTTCGATGATGTATTGGTCGGTGCGGTAGAGCTTGTCCCCGACAGGAATAACCCGACCATGACGATTCTTACTGGGTGGCAATAAAGTTGCCCCAGGGGCGCTATCGCAAGGGAGTCACAGTCTGAGAGTATGCTCCGTATGGGGGAAGCATCCGTGTCAGGAAAGCCCAACCTCTATCGCATTTGCATACTCACAGCCTTAATGGCCCTGTCGGCAGTTGGATCGGCATGGTCGGCAGATGGAAGGATCGTTCCGCAAAGCGTCAGCGATAGTTATTTCAACGAGTGTGGTTTATATACGGGTGCCGGGTATGGGCGGGTCGCCGAAGGACCCTATGTGCCGATATTCCTTATTCTTCATCTGGGTGTGGACGCGAAGCGGTGGCTTCCCTCAATTCGTGAACACCGGGGTACGCTTACGGTGTTCATCGAACCCCAATTTAATCCGTCAGGCACACCGAAACAAAATGCCGAGATCGGGCTAGGCATCGGACTGAAGTACTCGTATCCCGTGAACGAAACAATTTCCATGTATGCATTGGGATCTGTCGGACCCCACTATATGACACTCGATACGGCGGACCAGGCCCAGGGATTCCTCTTTGCGGATACGATTGGAGCCGGGACGAGTGTATTTGTCTCACGAGGATGCGCTATCAACGTGGAGTATCGCTTTCGGCATCTCTCGAATGCGGGAATAAAATCGCCGAACCTCGGTGTAAATAGCAACATCGGTTTAATCGGCTTGACCCTGTTCTACTGAATGAAAAAGGCAAGCAGCTCTCAATTACGGTGATACCAGATGAGGATAACGGAATTACAGAATATTTCGGTTCTGGTGCTCATTATTCTATTCTTAACCTTGTTTACCGCAATTGATGGATTCCCCCAGGACGTTGAACTGCCACCGGATGTCATTATCTGGATTGAGGACATGAAGAATGCCACTCCTTATGAGGCCCTGCCGAAACCGCCACAAGGGTGTGGAGCGATTCGAGTGGAATCCACGAAAGAGATATTCATCGTCATCCAAAGAGAAGGTTCCGTGAGGGCTTGGGCAACCATCCCTGTCGCATATACGAAGTACGGGAGGAAGATAACATTGATTTACACAACGGAGAGAGAATGATCGAAATATGGTCATAAAAGGATGGATCGGCTAGAGACAATCGGATTGCTCGTTATCCTGATGTTTATCCTGGATGACATGGTCGTTCATAGCATTCTTGACGAAGAAAAACACAGTTCCCGAGATGACGACGATACAGGTCACACCATACTGCAATCTATTTTACGGCACTTGATGTGCTTGTGAGATATTCATTACGGAGTCACCAAGGTATGCCGTGTTCCATGCAAATTCATGCTGCTGGCCGAATTTTGTATTCATCAACCTTTATTTCCAAAGAGTTGATGGGAGGAGGCAGGTAGAAAATGAAGCAGGAGACAGTCAAAAGAGTCTTACAGCTGAGCAATGAAATAAAGAATTTGCAGTGGCAACTCGACTGCTTGGAAGACACGAAGAACAAAAGCATCAAGGCCCCGTTGGCTATTTCGACTCCACGGGAAAGCGCCCACTCATCCGTACCCGTGGACGTTCCAAAGGAAATGCAGGAGACTATTTTTACTCTACTGGAAGGGTATTACGGTAAAAAATTGGATATGGCGAAGATAGCTTTGCATGACTTGAAGGAGGGGCCAGAATGATTGCCAGAAGTCCAAAATCAGTTAATCAAGACGAAAACGCAAAGTGACGGTATTGGAAGAAGACGCAGGCCTATTGCTTAGTTCATACGACGTCAGTATATGATGGAAAACAACGTATCCGAATAGTGTAGGTCAGACAATGCGAAACGAGAGAACCATCGCCTACTTCACGATGGAAATAGCACTTGATGATGATATGCCGACCTATAGCGGCGGATTGGGGGTGCTTGCTGGAGATACCATCCGATCTGCAGCCGATCTGTCTGTCCCCCTGGTCGGAATAACGCTACTGCACCGGAAGGGGTATTTTTATCAGCATTTAGATGAGAATGGGTGGCAGAGGGAGGAGGCCGTGCAATGGGTGATCGAGGATTATTTGAAAGCCCTTCCCCAGCGGGCTGACGTAGCGATTGAAGGGCGCAATGTACTCATCCGACCATGGCTTTACGAGGTTGTGGGCATTGGGGGCTTCAAGGTGCCCGTCTATTTTCTGGATACGGATTTGGCAGAAAACGATGCGCAGGACAGATCATTAACGGATCATCTCTATGGTGGGGATGAGCGATATCGACTCTGCCAGGAAATCGTTCTTGGGATTGGAGGTGCCAGGATACTGCGTTCACTTGGTTATGACTGTATAAAACGTTATCACATGAACGAGGGTCACTCCGGATTGCTCACGATGGAGCTACTGGATCAGGAAGTGAAAAGAGCAGGCCGGATAAAAATAACGCAAAACGATATCGAATCTGTCCGAAAACAGTGTGTATTCACTACTCATACGCCAGTTCCAGCGGGCCACGATCAGTTCCCTATGAACCTTGTGAGGGATGTGCTGAGGATAAGTGAGGTTCTAGTGGATCTGGCCGACTCTTTCAGTTCGGAGCTGGTTAGACGAATTCTCCGGATACCAAGAGAATATCCGGATATTCGTGACGTCTCCGATGAGAACAAAGTGCTGAACATGACCTATCTCGCGCTTAATCTTAGTCATTATATCAATGGGGTTGCAAAAAAACATGGCGAGGTATCCAGGTTGATGTACGCAGGCTATCATGTAGATGCCATCACGAACGGGGTTCATGCAGCTACCTGGACCTCCGAACCATTCCAAGAGCTTTACGATCGATACATCCCCGGCTGGAAATTGGACAATTTCAACCTTCGGTATGCATTGAGCATTCCGAAAAATAAAGTATGGAATGCACATATGACCGCGAAAAAGACATTACTGGAATACATAAACCGCGAGACAAATTGTGGAATGGGCATGAACGTCATGACCATAGGTTTTGCCCGGCGTGCCACTTCCTATAAGAGAGGCGATCTCTTGTTCCGGGATATTGAGCGGCTGAAATATATTGCGGCTCAAATCGGTCCGTTTCAGATCATCTATGCAGGAAAAGCACATCCTCGCGACGATGGCGGCAAGACACTCATTCAGCGCATCCAACAAGCAAAAAACGCGATGAAGGGGAATATCAAGATTGTATATCTCGAGAATTACGATTTAAAACTCGCAAAAATGCTTACATCGGGGGTCGATATCTGGCTGAATACACCACAAGTTCCTCGTGAGGCATCCGGCACCAGCGGGATGAAGGCGGCTCTGAACGGGATTCCAAGTTTCAGCGTGCTTGACGGTTGGTGGCACGAGGGCCACATTGAGGGGCTAACCGGTTGGTCGATTGGGGATAATGATGGATCCGATGAAGCTGCAGAGGTAACAACTCTGTACGAAAAGCTTGAGAAGACGATTATTCCGATATTCTATCATCACAATGACCATTTCTTGGAAATTATGCGGCATTGCATCGCAATTAACGGATCATTTTTTAATACACACCGGATGATCCAGCAGTATGTGCTGAATGCTTATTATCAATAATGAAGTCAATTGATCTGCGATAGTCCTGCTGTGATGAACAAAGATACATGTAGGCATGAGATAGGAGCGCCCATATGAACGTCACTCACAATGTTATGCGATGTCGCGTCACATTCATGGATGGAAATGAGATGGCATTTGTCAGCGAGAAGAGCGATGAGAACAAGATGAGAGCGACTTCCATCCTTGATCGCATGCTGAAAAATCAATCCATTACGCTGGTAATTGATGGAGCCTTACTTATCATCCCCTTGACCAATATTCGGACTATCTCTATCAGCCCTGCACCAAACAATCTTGCCGGGCATACGGTGATCAATGCACGTCAAGTATGATGTGTCGGGGCTCCGCCAGGTCAAAGATCAGACATGAATGTCCATGAAATAGCATGCGCATACGATTGTTCATAGAACGCCCATCATTACTGGTTGGATCGACCATGCAGAAATACCCAGTGCATCGATGCAGGACCGTCGTCGTGGCAGGTATTGTCCTATTTATGCTGTTTCTTCTCTCCTGCGCAACAGAATATCCGCTGAATATTAAGCGAGATACCATTGATACCCCTGAGGAGCGCAGTGTCAATCTACCGCACAGCAAAGCCAGTCCACTATTTTTGATCCTTGCTTTTTCCGGGGGGGGAACTCGAGCGGCCGCATTGTCTTACGGTACTCTGGAGGCACTGAGAAGTGTCGAATTGCCAGGACGAATTGCAGCAACAACGAACGGAAGCAGGCAACGGACCATGCTCGACGAAGTTAGCATCATCGTTGCCGTATCCGGTGGAAGCTTTACAGCGGCCTATTATGGTCTACGTGGGGATAATATTTTTAAAGATTACCGGGAGAAATTCTTAACGCAGGATGTGCAGGGCGATCTGCTTCGTGCGTTTCTCAATCCCTTCAACTGGCCACGTTTGTGGTCCCCCCGTTTCGGCCGTAGCGACCTAGCCCAAGAATACTATGACCGTACGCTGTTTGAAGGGGTGGCTCTCTCAAATATGGACAAGAAAAACGGACCACTCATTGTAATCCTGGCCACGGACATGATCGACGGCGTCTCTTTTCCTTTCACGCGCGAGACTTTCAACTGGATTTGTTCCGATTACAGCCGGTTTCCTGTATCGAGGGCTGTAGCGGCCTCATCGGCCTTCCCGGGGCCCTTGTCTCCGGTGGTGATCAGAAACTATGCCGGAAGCTGTGGAATGGAAATACCCGAATGGATAACAAAAGCTCCTCAGACAGCCGATCCGGATAGCCGTGCGTATCAAATGGCAGTCATTGCAAATACGTATCTGGATAAGAAGAATAAACCGTTTATTCATCTCGTGGATGGAGGTGTATCCGACAATCTTGGAATTCGAGCAATTATCGATAGAATCATGGTAAGCGGAGGCATTCGGGAGGCTCTCGACAAGTCCAATATTAGCGGTATACGGAGGATCGCTTTCATTATTGTTGATGCGGAAACAACAGCAAGACCATCCTGGAGTATTGTCGGAGATATTCCAGGCATTGGACCCGTAATGGAAGTATCTTCCACTGTTATGGTGAATAAATACAATTATGAAACAATCGATCTTTTGCGTCGCACTATCAAAGACTGGCAAGTAGAGGATGAAGCGAAGAACAAACCGCTTGATTTTTACATAATTCACCTAGCATTCAACACGCTTCCGGAAAAGACCGAGAGGGACTATTTTCATGGCATACCAACCTCATTATCTCTCCAAGCCGACCAGGTGGACCGTCTCAGGGATGTCGCAGCAAGATTGCTGTTTGCATCACCTGATTTCCAGCGGCTGGTCAGGGATATGGATGGAGAAATACCGCGGCCGCCATTCGGTGACGAAATCCGATGAGTCGATACAAATACCTAGAAGAAAGAAAAATGTCGCTGAGGGATCCCCGCTTATGTCGGTTCAGGTAGACGATTGTCGATTTTCGTGATGCATCCTAGGGTTATCTCAGATTGGGTAAGGTCAAATAAATCAAGCGAATGGAGGCTTATCATTGGAAACGTCAAAGGACACCTCTTACGCCAACGTGGATAGCTTCATCCATGCCCGTCAGGCTGAATTCACAATGAACCTCTCTCCAGTAACGCCGTTGCTGGCCATCCTCGACTGGTCTGTAAATCTGGCCAACTCGCCTGGGACACAATACCGGATCTCGGGGGACTTCATCAGAAAAACCGTAAACTATTGGGACTACGCATTATGCTCTTTTTTCAAATTGGACGGAAAGCCGGTGACACCTCCTGTCATTGACGAGCGCTTTCAGGCTCCAGACTGGCAGAAAGAACCATATCTATTCGGATACCAAGCCTTTCTCCTCTGTGAACAATGGTGGCAAAACGTTACTACTGGGGTTCCTGGGGTTTCACGCCATCATCAGAATATCGTCTCTTTCATGGCACGATATCTCATGGATCTGCTCTCCCCGGCGAACTTCCTTTGGACGAACCCGATCCTGACCCAGGTAACCCGGGAGCAAAGCGGGCAAAATCTCCTCCGGGGCTGGCAGAACATGATGGAAGACTGGCGTCGTCGTCGTAATAGGGAACTTCCCGTGGGAACCGATAATTTCCGCCCCGGCGAGAAGGTCGCCGTGACGCCGGGCAAGGTCGTGTTTCGCAACAATCTTATTGAACTTATTCAGTATGCCCCGACGACGGACAAAGTGTACGAGGAGCCGGTCCTAATCGTCCCGGCTTGGATTATGAAGTATTACATCCTCGATCTTTCTCCTCATAATTCCCTTGTCAAATACTTGGTAGACAATGGGCACACTGTTTTTATCATTTCCTGGCGCAACCCGACGACGGAAGACAGAAATCTCTCCATGGCGGATTACCAGTTTGACGGCATCATGGCCGCGATGGACACCGTATCAAAAATTGTACCGGATAGGAAGATTCACACCGCAGGATATTGCCTGGGAGGAACCATGTTGGCTATCGCCGCGGCAACCATGGCCCGGGACGGGGACGAACGAATCGGTACTCTGACCCTCCTGGCAGCGCAGACCGATTTCACGGAAGCCGGGGAACTGACCCTGTTCATAGACGAAAACCAAGTCAACTATCTGACAGATATCATGTACGACCGGGGTTACCTCGATACGAAGGAAATGGGCGGGGCCTTTCAACTTCTCCGAGCCAAGGATCTGCTTTGGTCCCCGATCATCCAGAATTATCTCTTCGGCACGCGTCGGCCTTTGAACGACTTGATGTCTTGGAATGCCGATGGCACCAGGATGCCCTACAGGATGCATAGTAAATATCTGCGCCGCCTGTTCTTGGACAATGATTTATTCGAAGGCCGTTACAAGGTTCATGGTCGCGACATTGTCATCCGTGACATCCATGTCCCCGTATTTCTAGTGGGCACCGTCATGGACCATGTCGCTCCCTGGCGCTCGGTCTACAAGTTTCACCTGATGTCCGATGCCGTCACGGTCACCTTTGTCCTGACAAGCGGCGGTCACAACGCCGGCATCGTCAGTGAACCCCAGAATTCCGGGCGGACTTACCAGATGTTGACACGCCGGGATGACGAAAAATATATCGATCCGGACCAGTGGCTGGAAGAAGCGCCCCGGTTCTTGGGTTCCTGGTGGATCCCTTGGCAGAAGTGGCTGGCGGATCATTCATCCGGCCAGGGATTGCCCCCCAGATTTGGGGCCGCGGAGAAGGGGCTACGTGTACTCTGTGATGCCCCAGGAATTTACGTACAGCATACATGAAGATAGCCAAAGGCGCTACCCTTCGGACAGTGGATCGTTTGTACTGTAATCGGGTCACGTTAGGTCGTACCTCTTGCGTAGTGAGGTAACGCTTTCTTGAAGGATATGACAGCGGAGAGCTTCAGAGAGATGCTGGCCGGTTAGGGTCATCAGGAATGCCCTATGGAATTACTGCATGAAAAAAGAGGTTCTTCTCCGAGTTAGTTGATTGAAGTCAGAGGAATCGGTTGTGATTTCAAATACAATGGACATCCAGTATCTCCGGGGGTATAGGTTCATCGACCAAGAAAAACCAAACCCCCAGGAGGCCTGCGATGTCCGGAGCCACTATAGCACCGTACTTCCCCTTTCGTCGAATCAAAATCCAGGGCCAGGCGGTGGCCTCGCAAGCCAACCGCGTGCATATCCGGATGGCACCCGACCAGCGCTTTGCCCCCGTGTGCCATCACTGCGGCAAGAAGGCCGCCACGGTTCACAGCTGGACGGGCCGTTCGGTCCGGGACCTGGACATGGCCGGCACCCGGGTTTGGCTCGATTGCCGCTACCGCAAGCTCTACTGTGCCGACTGCCGACGGATCGTGATCGAGGAGTTGGATCTCTTTGATCCCTACCTGCGTATCACGAGGCGGCTGGCGGCTTACATCCACGAGCTGTGCCGGTGGATGACGGTCCGGGACGTCGCTGGGCACCTGGGCCTGGACTGGAAGACGGTCAAGGAGGCCGACAAGCTCTTTTTAGAGGCCCGATACGGAACGCCCGACCTTGCGGGCCTTCGCATCCTGGCGGTTGACGAGATCTCCATCCGCAAGGGCCACCGCTACCTGACCGTGGTGCTCAACTACGAAACCGGCCGCGTTGTCTACGTAGGCAAGGATCGGAAAGCCAAGACCCTGATGCGCTTCTTCAACCTCCTGAGCGCGGGGCCGCGCAAGGCCATTGAGGCCGTCGCCATGGACATGTGGGACCCCTACATCAAGGCCGTCAAAAAAAACTGCCGGCAGCCAAGATCGTCTTCGATCTGTTCCACGTCGTGGCCGCCTTTGGCCGTGTGATCGACACGGTGCGAAACAGCGAGTATCGCAAGGCCCAAAAAGAGCACAAGGCGGTCTACAAGGGAGCCAAGTATCTGCTGCTGAAAAACCGCCGCAACGTGCGACGCCGAAGCCACCGGCGACAGCTCAAAGAGCTGCTGGCGCTCAACGAGGTCATCAGTACCGTGATGATCCTCAAGGAAAAGCTCAAGCTCCTCTGGAGCTATCGTTCACGAACCTGGGCGGCCAAGGCGCTCGATCAGTGGTGTGCGCTGGCCCGATCCCTCAAGCAGAAAGCTCTGAGCGCCTTTGCCAACATGCTGCAGAGACATCGCTACGGAATCCTCAACCACTGTGACTACCCCATCCATACGGGGAAGCTCGAAGGGGTCAACAACAAGATCAAGGTCATCAAGCGCAAGGCCTACGGCTTCCATGACCTGCGATACTTTACACTGAAAATCTACCAGGCGTTTGCCAACTAACTTGGAGATGATCCAAAAAAGAAAATCGTGCAGTTCGTAAAGGCAGGTCTATCTGGATGGTCTGTGAATAACCGTCATGTCGTCATGACAGGCAGTGTGAACAGGCTGCAAGACGGGGCGCTATAGCATTGAACAAAGCCCGTAGCTACCGACTAGTACCAGCATGCCCGATCCGTAATAAGTCTGTGTACTGATGGAGAAATAGTTTAAATGCCGTTTTCCGTAAGCATTATGAACAGGGTTGCATACATACTGGTAGAGTACGAGGGTAGGCTAACAAGGGAGGAACTTGAAAGGGGACAATTGAGTACAGCAGAACAGTTGAAATCGTGCAGTTGTGGGAAGTTGCTGATCGACTTCGCTGCAATGCACGGGAGGGGGGCCTCGGAAGACGTCTATTTATTCGCAGAATCTTTCAAGGCGGTACCATCGGGAGTGAAAATAGCCCTAATTGTACCCAAGAAACAGCAATGGTGCGCCGAATTCATCGAGAGGCTGGCCTCGAACAGGGACTTGAGACTGGCGGTATATGTCTCTCATGAGGCGGCCAGGAAGTGGCTCTTGGATGACTCCCGGACCGATTGAATGCACGGCGTAACGGCAGAGCCTGCACAGCATACACCGTCTGAAATATCGATATTCATCAGAAGGGATACCTGGCGTCAAGTAGAGTTCAAGGACTGAAAAGGAACTACAGAATGTCATTCATTGTGAAAGCAATCAACGTCGGCGAGTACGTTCTGCTCAGGCATGAAGGTCAGTGTACAATGCTCCATATTGAGAACTCCATCAAAAGTGTCGACGCGTTGTTCGGTGACATTCAGTGGAACAAGCTTCTGGTCGATCTACGTAACGTAATCGACCGTGTGAGGTTGATCGATGTCTATTACGCCATCGAGGCTGGCAAGATGGCCTTCCCTTTTGCGAAGATTGGAATTCTATTCTCGCCTGGTTGCTATGAAAGCAACAGGTGTGGCGATACCGTCGCCTTCAACCGTAGCCTGAAACTGAAGTCCTCTATGGCACCTGAAGTATCCTAACGGCTCTCATTGACTGGGAGGTGAAATGAATGAGTAAGCGAGGGAAAATACCTTGCGCAGCTCCAGTTCTTATCAGTCCCGAAGAAAAATATAGGAGCCTCTTCGACAATGCCGGCGAGGGAATTTACCAGTCCTCCGTATCCGGTCGAATTCTCAATATCAACCCGGGCTTGGCAAGACTCTTCGGGTATCACTCTCCCGAGGAGATGAAAAGAAATATAACAAGTGCCTACCGGCAGATCTTCGCAGACGGGAATTATCGGGAAAAAATCCTGAAAGAGGTCGAAGCCCGAGGGCACGCACAGTTCGAGTTCCGATTCCTCCGAAAGGACAAATCCCAGGGATGGGGCTATACGAGTATGCACGCCGTCCGCAATGCTCTAGGGAAGACCGTGTACTACGAGGGATTCTTCCTGGATATTACAGACCGCAAGAAAATGGAGGAAAAGCTTCGCGAAGCCCACAATCTACTCGAGCAACGCGTCATCGAGCGGACCCGGAAAATCGCTAAGCTCAATAGGAACTTGGCAGCGGACATCGCGAAGCGCAAGAAAGTCGAAAAAGAGTTGAAACAGCGTTCTGTCAAGCTCAAGGAGTTTAACATTACCCTGCGCACGCTCCTGGATCAGCGGGAGTCAGATCGCAAAGCTCTCGAACAGCAGATCATGACCAACATTGACGACCTGATACTGCCCGGCATCGAGCGGCTCAAGGACACGGCGCTCACGCAGGAGGCCAGCGCGATCATCCAGAGCCTCCAGGAGAACCTCCAGAATCTCACATCTCCCTTCCTGAGCCGGATCAAGGCGGATGCGCGCCTGACATTTAAGGAGCTCCACATAGCGAACTTCATTAAGAAGGGGCAGACGTCCAAGGAGATCGGAGCCCTGATGAAGCTGTCCACGTCCACCGTTAACCTTCATCGCAACAACATCCGGAAGAAACTGGGACTCCGGGGAGAGAAGGTGAGCCTGCAGTCCCACCTTATTAGCCGGTTGTAGGAATTCTATGCACGCCGTGCATTGGTATCTTGTCGTAGAATGATGAGGGGCAGGCTCATGGAACCTGCCCCTTTCCGTCCTTTCAGCGCGGGATGTGTAATGGTTCTTTCTATTTCACAAATGGAGAAGGAACCGGGTAAATCTGACGGCCGAAAACCGTGTTGCAGACGATGCAGCCGGAAAGATAGACACCGATCCAGCCGCAGACAATCAGGCCCCAGCCCACAATGGGCTTTCCTACGGTGGGGTCTATCTTTCCCAGGTCAAGGCCGACAATGCACCACAGGATGATGTCAAGCATGACGACAACAAAGAAGAGGAGTTTGTTGGATTTCAGGTAAGCGGGAGTAACGAGAGTTAGGAAGCCGGCCCCGGCCATCCACGTCCACCCCTCGACGTAGCCGTGGGGAACCATGCCGAACTTGATCATGAAAAACTTGGCTAACACGCTCAGAGACGCGCCGAACATGAAGAAGGCCGAGAAAAATAGGAATACGTTACCGCCAGTGATGTTGTGGTCCTTTAATTCCATGACCGCTACCGTATACTGGACGACGCCGCCGCCGACAAGCCATGCGAACAGGATGGGGAGGCCTTCCGGTTTCACCCAGCCGTTGAATACGGCTGCAAAACCGAAACAGGCAACGGCGAGAGCGGCCAGACCGGCAGGGCCGGGGGATGCAAAAGTATGCTCATGAGCCATAAAAAAGTCCTCCTTTTCGATATGAAATGATGTGTTGATGAATTCATCCAATGATAAGCGTAAGCGATGACCCTATGGCTTACCGAAGATAACTATCATTCACCTCCTTTCGAATAGAATCACCCCTTAATGAATAAATGAACAGGGTGCCTTTCCCGCGCGCACTCGTATGATAGATGAGAAGCCGGGAGGCGCCGTTTCATGCCCTATTCCGATTGTGCAGAATGAAATGTATGAGAGGCATCCTGCACAACCGGAACGGAAAAAAGTTGGCACAGAACACAGGATAACGATAGACCGTGAGGACGAGATTAGCAATATAAGGAAACTGTCTGATTAATGTCTAGCTCGACTAGATATTTTTCGAAACGGATTAATATGCAGCCGGATGACATGATTTAAAGTGAATAGCGAAAGGGATTATTAATATTTCAGAAGTGAGCGATATTATGAAAATGCTTTTTGTTGTTTATCCCCGTTACAACGATGAGCAAGTCACAAGCGCCTTTAATCCGGTTATAGGTCATATACGAAAACGCATAATGCGACGGACGCAGGCGAGGTATCTGAACCTAAGCTAGGCACTTATTACTGGCCCGGCAAGAACAATATACTTTATTTGCTTCGCCCGACGAGGAGGTCCTTGGCATCGTCGATGTCGTGCGGAGACTGAAAGCAGAGCATCCCAGATCCGGTTTGCGGGCGTTTACTTTTCCGATGGAGGAATGTCCTTAGCAAAATATGAGGAGCAATGTTTATCGTCTACAAACCTGAAGATTCGTGACGCTGTTTCGGCAAAGGATTGTCTTGCGACCATTCAATTGGAAATCAAAATCCGTGAAACTTTAATGACCAATAGATGTGTAAGAGCTTGATCTGATTCGTATGCTGACACCCCACGTACAGTTCCCTTGCATGTACTCAAAACCGCCAAAATCTGTACAATTATCGGAATGATTCCAACAAGATATAACGGTAGAAAGACGGGTATGCGAATCTGTTCATTAAGTATTTCACAAGACCAAATCGCCTAATACCACGCACGACCACCCACCTGTATCCTTGACCCTGTCAACCGTCGCCTCGAAACCCTCCAGACATACGTAACCCATCGGTATTATTAACATATCAAAAAATATAAAAAATATCGGATAAATACTTACTCTAAAAGGCCTTGTATGTATGCTGAAGCTATTGGATGAAATCTCTGCTTCCAGGAGGCGGCGATGACAATGACTGATATCGACGAAAAGAAGATACTTCTCAATCTAAAGGATTCCTTGGCGAAGGAGGGTATCATCAGTAGTTGGGGAGATCCACTGTTTCACAGGGCAGCTTATAATTCCGACACGGGGTTATTAGTGGCAGGATCCAGGTTAAATATTTCTTTCCCATTGACGGTAAGGGGTGTCCCCGTGGATCGGGTAACAGCTTTCGTCAGCGTGGAGCGCGAATCCTTATTCTTTTCTCTATCGTTTCACTTCAACAATGTCATGGATGAGGCTATGGAAGCTCACGAAATTGATGCGATATGGGATTTGCACGATAGCAAGTGGTTTCCTGTGCTAGCAGGCTATCTTCGTGAAATACAGGAAGCGTACTGCCTTAGATGGGATATTGAGCATAATGATTGCATTATTGATACCTTATACGGTCTTTTCCCTTTGCCTGATCTGGAGCGGTTGTTATCCTTAATGAGGGATGTGTATTTTTCCGGAAACAATTGGAATCTTAATAGACGTGATCTTAACTAGAGGCCCGACTCGATGAATGAATATATCTTGAATGAGATAATTGAAATTATCCACAGAGTGGATGTGAAAGAATGGAAAGAAGCAGATCGTGCGAAAATATGCAGGCACATCGAAGAGAGAATGAAGGAATGTAATTGTACAGAAGATGAGATTCTTCGTGCATTAAAAGAAGGACGAAAATATAATTGGAGTACATACGCCACGTTTATATCATTACGAACTAATCATCGATGCAAGTGGGGGGTATGTTGCGGTGGTATAAACTTTAAAGCATCAGTATTCAACTATAGTCTATTTACAATCGAGCATAAAAACGGGAATCATGATGACGATGATCTCGATAATCTTTACGCAGCTTGTTGGGTATGTAATAAAATAAAAGGCAGACTAAAAACGACATTGGATCAAGGCATAATCGATCATTTGGAAAAGAAGGCGGCTAAACTGGAGCAGGAAATTAAATGGTAGTTGGCGATGAGATGCGCCTGTTTTCATCATTAATACTGAAAATTAGAATATTGGTATGGATTCTCGAATACCATACTGACAGATTTAACAAGTGGAGATTGTCGATATCTTGGACCCGGTCAAGGAAAAAAGCACATCGATTCCTTCAATTGTAACAAGACGGACTTGAGTTGACAGTACAGTAGAAAAGGTGGTCAGATTCCTACTGTAGTGCTGGCAATATGACCATCCGGGTCTCCAAGTTGACTGTATCTAAGCAACCACATCAATCCCCACGATCTTGCTGATGCTCTCCTTCCACCTGATCTTCGGATCGTCTTTGTACCTGTCGTAGAGATCCCAGATGAACGGGTCTGAAAGAGATTGCAGCAGCTCTTCAGCCTTTGTCATCGTCTCTTCATCGTTGTGGCCATTCATGGATAACCTGCTCTTCAACAAATTCGGCTTTCCAATCCAGACCGTTTCCGTCACGTAGGGCATCACCTGCTCCACGACATCCTGTATGTTATCGTCCAGCATGGGCTCGCAGGATACACTTGTCTGGTAACCCTTCAAATGGGCATACTTCAACGATGCCAGTCTCTCCTCAAAGTCGGGCGCTCCAGGCTCCCAGAATCGAAGGGTATCGGAGTTGCTCGAACCGATTGTGAAGCGGAAGATGAACTGGTTCTTGAACATGGGGAAGACATCACAGAGTGCTTCGATACTCTCGAAATGTGGTTTGGTAACGATGACCCCCTCATTCCCTGGTGCAAGCAGGTTGGTCAGTTTCTGAATGCATGCCGATAAATTAGTCTGATTAATATCGTGCGTGCTGGGGAACATGAACCGGCCTGAACGCTTGGTATATCTTTTTGAAAGGGCAGTTGCGTTGACCATTTCATTGTTCCAATTGTCTGGCGTCTTCCTGCCGAACCTGATGGCCATTGACTTTGCATAGCAGTACTTGCAGTCATGACTACACCCGAAAACACAGTTGACGTTGTAATCTGACCATTCCTTGGTGCCGAACTTGGGTTTGTCTTTTGCTGAAAATGGGATTGTGGTTTCAGTTGTACATATATTTGTAATCATGGTGCTTCTCCTTTTCTGTGGATTGGGTGAAAGACCACCCCAGCAGATGGGGACTACATGGTGGTCTTTCCTGTTGCAGCATGGGAGACTGTCTTCTATTTATAATAGATTCGACCCTTCTCATCTATCTCAATATTGTTAATCAAATCGCATTCGCTGATGAAGCGACTCATTTTTAGGGATAGGATGCTATCCGCTGCCATCCAATCCACATGAATCCGGTTGCAGAAATTGATAAAGTGCTTCTTTCTTTTTTAAACGATGTCTTCCTCCGGATCGCAGTCGCATCCATAGTGAACATTTCCATCATCGTCCTCGAAATGACATGCTCGCTTCTTGAGATATTCCTGAAGCTCATAGATAAAATGCCCTTCCTGATTATGATCTGATAGGTATTTAATTGTCTGTCTTGCTGATTTTGATTTCATTCGCTAACTCCCCTTATATTTTAATATTTCATATGACAGTGATGAACAGCTCGCCTTCATGAGCTTCTCCTGAATTGCCTTCCTGATGACCTCCGACATGCTCACTTCTTCCTTCTCGGCGATCTCGTAGATCTGCCGGAACATGCACTCGGAGAGGGTCACGGAGACTGGTCTGTCGTAGATCCTCTTTTTCATGGGTGTCACCTCCTTACTATTTGGTTGTAGTGCGGAATTTCATTCCGGTGTGAGTCCGTAATGTGCCAGGAATGCGTCATTAATCGAATGATTGTTCCTCAATGACCTCTACTCCATCGTCCGTGACCTTCAGGTTGTTCAGATAGTCGCAGTCGCAGTACAATTCCCCATACTTCGCTCTGAATATTGTATGAGCGAAAAACCAGTCCACTCCCCACCGCTTGCAGAAGGTGATGAAATTACGAAAGAGCTTGCGAGGGGAATCATCAATATGATTATAACCGCATGTCCAGCGACGTTCACCCGTCTCCGTTTGTGGCATATTCGCTTTAAGATACTTGTGCAGTTCGGTGACAAATATCTTCATGAATAGCCTGTCGCTTACTAAAGCTGTTGCCTTATTAATTCTTTCTCTTTTTTTCACGTATCGAATCCTCCTAGAATATAATATTATGGTTGATGCAAATCTTGGATTCTTCTTCGAAATGTCACCTCCTTCCTAATTCAAATATGATTCTTATCCCTATTATTTTGTTCTGCCTTCGGATACAGATCGGATGTTCCAGCAACAGTCTGGCTGAAGTGACTGCCAGGGTTTACTTCATATTCGATGGTCCGAGGAATCGGGCGGAACCATCGCTGAAGTAACGGTTCAACAGACACCGGCGAGCGGTAGGTGCTATTGGCAACGCGACTCGTCAGAGCGTCAGGAGGACTTACGTCCTTTCTGAAGTTGCCTTCGGCTGTCCTGCCAGGGGATTCTGAAGGTAAATGTTTGGATTAGATGCTTGAGACAAGTAACTCGAATAGCCCCTTGGGGTTATCACTGGGAAAGATGGGACAGCCGTAGGCAGTCCCATATCTTTCTCCAGTTTATATTTTTTTATTTTTATTTTAATTAATTTTATATATGAGCGATTACCCTTTTTCCAGATAGAGTTAGAGCATGAATTTCAAATGGGAACACGAGTTGCGCAAATAAGTATCGGAGAGTGGTATTATGAGAATTCGAGATACATAATTTCAGAATCAAGTTTTGTAAATGCATATTAGAGAACCTTTCAACTAATTTCTATTCATCTGTGTCCAAGGGGTTTTATATGCCGTGTAACGGAAGTGCCCATGAAGATATTCTTCTTTTGCATTCTTGATGTAGGTTGCAGCCTCAAGCTCAGCTAGGCCATTCTTAATTACCCTCCGCAGCCCATGAGTATCAGGCGTCTTCAATTGCAGCCTGCTCTGCACCTCTTCTATCGTTAAAGTGCTTTTGACCCCATTGTAGAAAGGAAGGACGCATCTTCGGTAATAGAGCTGTGCCGTATCAGAAAGTTGGTAGAAATTCATGGGTAGCCAGTCCGTATAGCAGGAGAGAACATTATGAATGAAGAAGTAGCCCAAACATGTATCGAATTTTACGGTATACCGTCTTTCAAGTACGTTTCCATCTTTGGAAACCTTTGAACAATCGACATCTGTCATGGTGAAAAAGCTGCAAGGATAATCGAAGTTGTTGTATTTTTTGTTATGGGTAGACCTACCTTCAAGAAAACGGACAGGATAATACATTCCGACTTTGCAGTCGGCCGCGCTTTTAAACATGTTGTGGATATTCACGGAAGTATATTCCTTGAGAAAAGGGAAATGCTTCTTCAGTACCCCATCAGTGAGACGAAGCGTCAGAATTGGTCTCGGGGGGATATTTCGATCATAATAATTTTCCGCTACAAGTTCTTTGTATTCGTATTCATCAATAATGCTTGCCTTTTCATCCTGTGATTTCCTGATTAAGGAATCGAGTGCCTATTCCGCTGATTCCGCCATGCGATTCCGAGGGAAGCCGCCACCCTGTTCCGGGTGAAGCCGCCACCCCCTCGGAGCGAAGCGACGCTGGTGATT
>Ga0208040_1002067_pt1 | contig 18504 bp, 10 predicted proteins | sample AD_UKC083_MetaG_FD_184431 | JGI IMG/M metagenome (GOLD analysis project Ga0208040, IMG submission 184431) | Active sludge microbial communities of municipal wastewater-treating anaerobic digesters from USA - AD_UKC083_MetaG (SPAdes) (version 2) | ecosystem: Engineered > Bioreactor > Anaerobic >...
CTCGTTTGTCTTCAATCCCGCGCATCGCAAGCCTCCTGGGGTTCTTCAGGGATGCGTGAACTGTAGCACAACCATCTTTCAAAGAGCAGAGTAAAATGAGTTTTGTTGTGAGTTTTTCAACAGCCTGCTAGATGTAGGTCCTCTGCGAGGTTAATACTATGTACTCACTTAAGTGACATTTGTCAAAGTACATCAATTGCTGAAAGATTTATGATTAAAAGACGCATCGTGATGGTCGGGCCCGCCACTACTGAGCTTGGTGGTATTGCTAGAGTGGTCGGTATTTGGAGAGAAAGCGGTCTCTTTGACATACTTAATATCACGTATGTTCCATCGTCTGCCGGACAGACTACGGCGGGAAAAGTCTCTAGCCTTCTTCACGGCTTGTTTCGATTCATCTCGCTGCTTAGAGAGGCCCGTTTAACATACATTCACACGGCTGTAGATACGAGTTTTTACCGAAAATCACTCTTTCTCGCCATTTCGATTCTGTTCAAGACGCCTGTTTTACTTCACATACACCCTGCTGCGTTCACGGAGTTCATCAAGCGCGCCGGGAAAAAGAAAAAAATATATATATTCTCTTTACTGCAGAGGGTCAGCGGTTTTGTTGTACTTACCCATGATATGAGAAATGAAATCGTTTCTATATTTCCTGGCAAACCTGTCTTTGTGCTTCGCAATCCCGTAAACATTGAGGAAATGAACCGCACAACTGAGCCGAGAGCAGAGTGCAGAATTCTTTACTTAGGTTGGTATATCAGAGAGAAGGGTGTTTACGAGCTTGTTGACGCATTGGGAATCCTCAAAGAAAGTGGCGCAAAAGCACGTCTGAACTTATACGGGACAAAAGGAGCGACGCAGCTGAAGCGCTATGTCCAGGTAAAAGACCTGACGCATATGATAGCGGTTAACGGCTGGATAGAGCACAAAGAAAAGGTGGCGGCGCTCCATGCGCACACCATGCTGGTACTGCCAAGCCACACAGAAGGGATTCCGAACGTTATTCTGGAGGCGATGGCCACAAAGACGCCCATCGTCGCCACATCTGTCGGCGGGATGAAGGAAATATTGCGGGATGGAGAGAATGCTTTAATTGCCGAAGTCAATAACCCAGCCGACTTGAGTAAGAAAATCTGTCAGATGTTGCAGGACAGTGATCTGAGAACCCGGCTGTCCGAGAATGCCTATAGGGACGCCGCCGAGAAATACGATATCGGTATCATTAAGGGACAATTCATCAGAATTATTGAAAGCGCGATGAATGAATCCTAATATTCCGCCCATATTTCATAGCCTGTTTCTTCTTGTCACCGTCCTGTTCTTCTTACATCCAAACCCATGTGCAGCCGATCGCATAACCATAAAAAAGGTCAAGGCACTCCACCTTACTACATCGCTGGTCGAAAAAGGTAACGCGCAGGCAATAATAGTCGCGCCAGCAGGAGGCCGCTACCGCGCAGAAGCAGAGCATGTGCGCGAGCATGTTCGAAAGCTGACCGGCGTCAACCTCCCAGTCTCTCATGATGAGATAATGCCGATGGAGCTGTTGAGAAAGCAGCACGTCATTGCCTTGGGAAACATGTCAACCAACGCCTTCATCGAAACGCTCTACCGCCAGTGGCAGGTCATCCTTGATCTGAAATACCCCGGGGATGGCGGATATGTGGTGCGCAGCCTCCACAACCCTTACGGAAGCGGCCATAACGTGATTTTTCTCGGAGGCTCGGACGATGCGGGGGTGGCTGAGGCTGTCAAGGTATTCACCGGAGAATTGAAAGGAACTCCTGCTGCGCTGAAGGTCGGCTGGCTCATGAAGATCAAGCTCGGCAAGGGTCTAACCCCACCCGTGATAGGGGCACACCTGCAGAAATGGAATGTATACAGCTGGAATGACAGCCGCAGGAAGGCCAATGACGGAACAAACACTGGATATGAACCAGCAACGTACTTTGGCTGGAATCCAATCAGCATCGCGGCCGCTCTGTATTATATGACCGGACACAAAGAATATCTGGACACATTCAAGGCGCTTGCGATGCCTGATTCTCATCTGTTACCGAGGGCTAACGCAACCAGTGACGCATTCAGCGACCCTGCAAATCCCCTTGTAAAAAGTGATCACTACCGTGCCCATTTGTTGGACTGCATTTACGATCTCATAGAGGAGAGCCCCCTTTTCACGAACGAGGAGCGCTTGTTCATAACCAATAAACTCTTGGTGCACCAACTTGAGTTGGACCCGACAAGCAGTTACTCTATGCCAAATGGCGATCGGCACAGCGTGTGGCACATGATGAGCATCTACACGGGTAGCCGCTATTTCTCGTACTATTATCCGAATCCTATATGGCATAAGCGCATCGAAAATGTGCGTAGAGCCTTTTCTTCTTTTATAAATAATCCCACATGGGCTGAACGCGACACCCTCGAATGGGTCTCCACATCCATCGAGCCCATATTTGATTTTTACCTCATGGATGGCTACGATACATTTGTAAATAGCGGCACTGCGAATATTTTACTTCAGGGGCTCACAGCACTGATGAGCGGCGAGCACATCGATGACTACAATCGCTACCTTCCCATCAATCTCTTGTTCAAAGCCGCCTACTTGTTGAATGATACTCAGTACGTCTGGATGGCGAAACAACTTGGTGCCGATTTTACCGCATTTCGCATTGGCGAATCCTATTGGCCCGCCTCCTATAACGATGCGAAGCCTCCGACTGACATTGCAAACAGAATAATCGTAACACCATTGGCCAAAACCGATTGGAAGGGTTCCCTCACACCGGTAAGCAGTCGAGAGTCATTCCAGCTGCTTTCCTATCGCTCCGGCCTCGAAAAGATGGATGATTACTTCCTGTTGGACGGGTTCGAGGGGTTGGGCCGACACCCTTACCAGGTGAACACCTTGGTGCGCTTGAGGATGTTTGGAGGAAAGGACATCCTCAACGGTTATGCCAATGATCTGAATGTCTGGCACAACGGGATGTCCGGCCCCCATGTCGCGAGAAGTGCCGCCCTGAAGCAACAGCTGGCAACCAAAGAGTTTGTCTATGTACACACCGAAGTTCCAGACATGCCGGCCTCGACGTGGCAGCGCTATATCGTTTACATTAAGGATTTGTGGACGGTCGTAATTGATAAAGTGACCGCAATGCAACCGGGTCGCTTCGACATTGCCAGCTTCTGGCAGATGGGGAGTGGCATCAAAAAGCGGGGGAAAACATTTCAGCGCATAGACGCTGCCAGTGGCACAAGCATTGCGAGCGCGGATGTGCCTCTCGAACAGGTCACAAGTAACATCGTAAGGGGCAAGGTTTCCAGGGTGTTGAATACAAATGACTGCGTTACGCTGGCTTCGCTGTTCTTCAACTCTACCAGCCCCAAGGCCATGTCTCCGTTACGACTTGGCGGGTACCTGCTATCCAGCAGTCAACCTGCTTTTGTAAACATCGGCTCCTATAGGTCATCAGCGCTGGAGCTGTCAGCCGATTTTGTCTACATCGATAGAGAAAGATTGTTCCTCACCAATGCCACGGAACTGAAAACGCAGGGCATGGTGGTTTTCCGCTCAGACAAGCCGGTTACTATCCTGTGGGATCTGAAAGGCGCCTTTGCTCGCATCTCGTCGTCCGGCAACGCCCGGATATCATTGACTGATTCGGCCCGGGTCATCAACACGGAGGTGACGCCTGGGGAACATGTCTTCGATTTGCCGGTATCAAAGACGGATTTATCAATTGGAATAGATTCCATGCTGACAGGGATGGAAGTGGAGGTGCGCGTCCCAAAAGTAAATGAAGAAACGATGCCTGCACATCTACCGGAATTGAGACACGTGTGGGAAGCAGCATTTAATGGCATGATTACGGCAATCGCCGGTGATCATATGCCTGGCGACACACATCAGGGGAATATCTGGGTTGTAAGCCAGCAGGAAAGGGCAGCCACAATATCACGCATCGGGACCGACGGCAAACAGCTTACCTCCATTCAGCAATTCGGAGAGGTGCTGAGCATTTGGCCGGCAAAAGGTATCATGCAGGCCCGCTCATTCGGACTACTGGCCGGGTTTAAAGACGATACGCTTCGGGCATTTTCCAGGGAAGGAAAGGAGCGTTGGCGTGTTAAGGCAGCAATCCACCCAAGTTTCATGGTCGGTGACCATTACGAAGCCCCTTGGTTTACCGATCCTCGGCCCCCTTACAACATGACAGGTGTTTATTCCATTCTCGTCGGGGATCTCTGGGGTAGCGGGAAAGAAGAAATCGCTATCGGTCGTCCGTGCACTGTGGAATTCTATTCACTCCATGGAGGCCTGAGGGCAAGAGTGGCTACGCGCTGGGGAAACAATACTTCACTGGCGCTTATACGTAATCGTGCGACCTCTGGACAAGGTCCCCTACTGCTTGCAGGAAAGGCATATACCGGAAACCCGCAGTTGAGCGGGATTAATGCAGCACACACGAATGTCTCCGATCACCTATACGATCAGATCAATCCGGGATTCACGAATATGCATGCATGGCTGCAACGTGGGACATCCGGGCTGCGTGTGGCAGACATAAACGGCGACGGCCGCGACGAGATCATCTATACTTTGAGCGGCCACTGGAACGAGTTGCGAGTATATGATGCGACCGGAAAGACGCTGTGGATGAACTATTTCGGCCCCGACAAGTTCGGCTCGTCGTTCATGACCGCGCTCGAGGTAGCAGATCTGGACGGTGACGGATTCAAGGAAATAATCGTCGGCACCAAAAATGGCTGGGTAATAGCATTTGACCATAAAGGGAATATTCTCTGGCAACAGCTCGTAAGAAGCGGTATCTCTGCTATGTCAATAAACGAAAAACGGCGCATGATTGCCGTTGGTTGCCAGAACGGCTCAATCATGCTTATTGATGTCAACGGCCAATTGCTGGCCTCCGGCTCAATGGGCGCAAGGGTGACAGCTATATTCTTCGGCAACGATGGAGTGAAAGCCGGGAGCGCCTTGGGCTCAGTCCGGCATTATGGTGCAACGAAGTAACGTACTCGCTTGGTTCAAACCGATGTTATGTCCTACCGAGTTGCATAAAGTCATTGTAGGGACCTGTTTACACAAACTCACTCAGCTCTCTGACCTCTAAAATGTGCGGAATCGTCGGATTTCTCTCCCTTGAAGGGAAGTCTCCCATATCTGATTCGTTTCTGGAATCTGCCCGCGACACAATGGCGCACAGAGGACCAGATGACGCCGGACTCCAGGTGTTCTCCGTTGGCTCAAGCCGCATCGGTCTTGGGCACCGCCGCCTCTCTATTCTCGATCTGTCCCCGCTTGGCCATCAGCCGATGTCGACCGACGACGGGCGGCTGTTGATCGTGTTCAATGGCGAGATATTCAATTACAGGGAACTCCGCCGAATACTCGAAGACGAGGGAGGTTATCGTTTCCGCTCCACCAGCGACACCGAAGTCATTCTTTACTCCATACGTCACTGGGGCCTGGAACCAAGTCTGAAACGTTTCAGGGGCATGTATGCGTTTGCGCTGTATGACTGCAATGAAGGCAAATTGACACTTGTGAGAGATCCACTTGGTGTCAAACCCCTTTATTTCTATGAACATGACAAGCTTTTCTGCTTCGCCTCCGAAATCAAGGCTTTGCTCGAAATGCCCTTGATTCACAAGAGGCTGAACAAAAGGGCGCTTTATCATTACCTTACTTTCGCCAATGCGCCTGTCCCTGAAACCTTCTTCGAGGCTATTCATAAGTTGGAGGCCGGCACCTATCTCGCGATAGATGCCAAGGGCAAGAAAGGACACGTCCGCTACTGGGATCCTGCCCGCTTTTCGGCTAGCAGCGGTTCCGTTCATGATGAGCGCGAATGCATCGATAAAATACGGTCACTGCTCAGGCAGGCCGTTTCCCGTCGGATGGTTTCGGACGTCCCCTTTGGTGTCTTTCTGAGCGGCGGCGTTGATTCCTCTTTGAATGTTGCACTCATGGCGGAGCAAATGGATCGCCCCGTCGAAACATTTTCGGTCGGGATTTTGGGAGATCCATCAAACGAGTTCAATTACGCCCGCCAGGTTGCCAGGCACTTCAACGCCAATCACCATGAAATTATGATAGGCGACGATGACTTTATTTCTTTTCTCCCGAGGATGGCCTATCTGCAGGATGAACCGATGGCAGACCCCGTGTGCGTACCCCTCTATTACGTATCTAAACTTGCACGGGAGTCTGGCACTATCGTCATCCAGGTCGGCGAAGGGAGCGACGAGATATTCGCGGGCTATGAGATGTACAACTCTTTCAGGACGTGGACAGACGGAAGCTATCGTTACTATTCCGCATTGCCTGGTTTCGTCAAAGAGATAATATATTCTATCGGACAGGGTTTGCTTGACCCCGCAATGTCCGATGCGTTGCGCCGCGCTTCCCTTTCTGAGCCACTGTTCATGGGCAATGCCATCGCTTTCTGGGATATAGAAAAAAGGCATCTGCTGAAAAACCCTCTGAAGGAAGACACATCAAGCGGGTTGATCAGTGGAATATACCGTAAATTTGCCAATGGCGATACGCTCTGGAAGATGATTAATCTGGAACTCAAAAACCGACTGCCCGAGCTGCTGCTGATGCGAGTCGACAAAATGAGCATGGGCGCGTCTATCGAAACTCGGGTGCCATTCCTCGACGAAGATCTCGTGGAGTACGCGCTGACAATTCCATCAGAACTGAAACAGAAGAATGGGCACAATAAATACATCCTGAAAAAGGCGGCGGAAGGCATCATACCCGATGATATTATTTACAGAAAGAAATGGGGATTTTGCGGTTCCGCCACGAACATGATGACGGATAAGATCGTCAATTACGCCCGAGAGAAGATTCTCGAGAGTCCCCTTACTGCCGAGGTATTCAATCGTGCTTATATCTCGCAGATATTCGAAAAACATATAAAACAGAAGCGATTCAACAGCTTCAAGATCTGGAACCTGTTGAATCTCACCTTGTGGCATGAGCAGTGGTTCCAAACGGCTGACAGGCAACCCTCATAGCGTGAAATCATATGGATCAACTCAGCCAGAAGTTGAAGGACGGCACGATGAAGATCCTCGAGGTACCATCCCCCGCTCTGCAGGCCGGCCACGTCCTGGTGCGGAACCACTACTCGCTGATCAGCACGGGCACCGACACCAGCACCGTAAGAGCCGCCCGGGGCAGCCTGCTGGAAAAGGCGAAGGCGAGGCCCGCACAGGTGAAGCAGGTGGTGGATGTCGTCCGGAGCCAGGGTATCACCCAGGCATACCGGGCCGTCATGAAAAAGCTCGATGCATGGTCGCCGCTGGGAAATTCGACAGCCGGGGAGATTATCGGAGTTGGCGAGGGCGTGAGCGGCTTTGCCGTCGGCGATCTCGTCGCCTGCGGCGGCCTCGATGCCTCGCACGCCGAAATTGTCTGCGTGCCGGTCAACCTCTGCGTAAAGCTGCACGCTGGCGCCGACCTGAGGCACGCTGCCTACAACACCCTCGGTGCGATCGCCCTGCAGGGCATACGGCAGGCCGACCTGCGGCTGGGCGAAGTTTGTGCCGTCATCGGTTTGGGCCTGTTAGGCCAGCTCACCTGTATGATGCTGCGCGCATCGGGCATGCGCGTTGTCGGGATCGACATCGACCCGGCCATGGTGGAAATGGCGGGCCGGCACTGCACGGACCTGGCACTCCTGCGGGCTTCGGCAGGTATCGAGGAGCGGGTTCTTTCTTTCACCGGCGGGCTCGGGTGCGATGCCGTCATTATCACGGCCGCGACGGATTCCCTGGACCCCGTCAATTTCGCCGGCGCCATAGCCCGCAAGAAGGGTACCGTTGTCGTCGTGGGTGCCGTCTCGACGGGATTCGACCGGGAGCCCCATTACTACCGCAAGGAACTGCAGCTGCGCATGTCGTGCTCTTACGGCCCGGGACGCTATGACCAGGAATACGAGGAGAAGGGGATTGATTATCCCGCTGCTTATGTCCGCTGGACGGAAAACCGCAACATGCAAGCCTTTCAGGAGTTGATTGCATCGGGAAAGGTCGATGTGGGTTACCTCACGACCCATGTCTTCAAGCTCGTAGACGCCACCAGGGCTTACGATATGATGTTGCAGAAATCGGAGCCCTGCGTGGGCATCCTGATCGAATATGACATCACAAAAGACATCAAATCTTATCCCTCCAAAATTAACTTGATACATAACACTTCAAACTTAAAACCCGAATACGTATCGATTGGTTTCATTGGCGCTGGTTCATACGCCCAGAGCCACTTGCTTCCGAATATTCCGAAGGGTGCCGATGTAGTATTAAAAGGTGTGATGACCGCCTCCGGGACCAGTTCCAGGTCCGTGGCCGAGCGATTCGGCTTCGAGTTCTGCACTGGTCAGGAGACGGATATTCTGGCAAATGACAGCATCAATACGGTATTCATCGCCACCCGTCACGACTCTCACGCCGGTTACGTGCTGAAAGCGTTGAAGGCGGGCAAGAATGTTTTCGTGGAAAAGCCGCTGTGTCTCACTGAAACCGATTTGAATGAGATTAAAGATATTTACTTAGCACTCGATACTTCACACTCAAAGCGTCCGTTGCTCATGATTGGCTATAATCGGCGGTTTTCACCCCTTGCAGCCGTGCTCCGGACCGAACTCGGCGGAATGCCCATGGCTATGGTCTACAGGGTGAATGCGGGGGCCATTGCGCCGGATTCATGGATTCAGGATACGGATCTCGGCGGCGGCAGGGTCATCGGCGAGGTCTGCCACTTCGTGGATTTCCTCACCTGGATGAACGGATCGTTGCCTGTTTCCGTCTATGCTTCCGCCATGAAGGCTCCCGGCGATCTCAATGATACCCTTTCGGTGACGATGACGTACGAGAACGGCTCCGTCGGTACGATCGCCTATTTCGCCAACGGCGACAAGGGCGTGCCGAAGGAACAAGTGGAGATCTTCACGGGCGGCTGCACGGGCATCCTCACCGACTTCCGTTCGGTCACCCTGCACGTCCGGGGCAAAAAGACGGAAAAGAAGCTGGTATCCCAGGACAAGGGGCAGAAGGCGGAAATCAGCGCGTTTGTCGATGCGATCGTAAGCGGCAAGCCCTCGCCCATCCCGTTTGAGGAGATTTACAGTACGTCGAAGGCAACATTTGCCATTCTGGAATCTATAAGAACCGGTCAAGTCGTGCGACTTGACAAGTTTTAAGCTTTACGTTTCAGGTTTTAAGCAAGAATAGATCCTCCCCTGTCCTCATTTTTCATCACCCCTTGATACATGATGCAAATCTATCTCACCCTCACCCCTGCCCTCTCCCATCGAGGGCGAGGGAGTCTGTAAGGAAATGCTGCCGGGAAGAAATCTGAGATCGTATCTTGCCAGGGCAAGAAACGCCTCCCTGCCCGAGATTACCTACAGGGTAAATCAGGCCCTTGCGGTGAGGAGGCTGCGCGACGCGGCGCTGTCAGGCGCGTGGCCCGTCCGGATCCCGCCCGTCGACCCGCCGGCCCTTGCTGCCCTGCAGATGCCTCATCTGGAAGGCCCCGGGGACCCTTCGATCATTGAAGCCATCCTGCGGGGGATGGTGTTCACCCTGAATACCGACCCTGCTTCATTAGCCGGTTTCAAAGAGGCCTGCGGGGGGCAGTATTTTGCCGACATCCGCAGCGACACAGCCCCGGATATCCGGACCGTGTGGGAGCCGGCGAGACTGCAGCACCTGACCCTGCTTTGCGCGCAAATCCAGACATGTGCGGATAGCAGCCGAGTCGACACGCTTCGGCAATTTGCGAAAGACTCCCTTCTGGGGTGGTTGAAGGAGAACCCGTTCCTCACGGGGCCCCATTACATGTCTCCGATGGAGTGCGGCCTGCGGATACCCGTATTTTTCTACTGCCTCAAATCCCTTGAATGCCTGACGGCGGAGGAGCAACAGGAGATTCTCTCCGCCCTGTACCTGCACGCCTGGTGGGTTGCACGGAATCTGTCGCTTTATTCTTCTCTTGGAAACCACACCGTATGCGAGTGCATCGGGCTCGTCTTCGCCGGGGCCGTGTTCCGTGAAGATGCCGAAGGAAAGGAATGGTTGAATCGGGCCAACGATCTATTGGAACAGGAAGTGACCCACCAGGTGCTCGCCGACGGCGGCCCGGCGGAGCAATCGCTTGCCTATCACCGCTTCGTGCTCGATCTGTACTGGCTGGCGGCCGATTTTCTGGAAAGGAATCGGTTGAAGGACTGCATGGTCTGGAAAGACGCGCTGCTTCGCGGGGAGAGGTTCCTGAAAGCATTCGCAGCTGATACGGGTCTATATCCATCGATAGGAGACAGCGACGGCGGCTATGCCGTCGCACCCGGCATGGCACCTGCCAGAGGGAACACGGAAAACGTCCCTGCAGGCGTCTTCACCTTTCCGGATGCGGGGTATACGGTACTGCGCACGGCACCGGGGGCTGTGCTGACCTTCGACCATGGCCCCCTCGGGATGACCCCGCTTTACAATCACGGGCATGCCGACGCGCTTTCCATAACCCTATCCGCTTCGAGCAGGCCCTTTCTCGTGGACCCCGGCACGTACCGGTACAACGGCGCGCCGGAATACCGCAGCTATTTCAAGGGGTCGCGTGCCCACAACACGGTGACGGTGGACGGCGAGGACCAGGCAGTCCAGGAAACGGGCTTCGTCTGGGCCCGCCCGTACCGCGCAGACCTCACGCACAGGCAGACACTACCGGACGGCGTGGTCCTCGAGGCAAGGCACGACGGCTATGCCCGTCTGAGGGGCCGGGTCATCCATCTTCGCAGGATCACCGCGGAGAACGGGCTTTTGATGATTGACGACCGCTTCGAGGGCGAAGGGGTGCACGACTTCGAGCTGAATTTTCACCTTCACCCCGACGTGCAGGCCCAGAGGGTGGACGGCCTGTGGCGGCTGACGGCGGGGGATCAGGAAGTGTTCATCCGGATGCTCAGGGGTCCCGACTTCCTTCTCGTATCGGGGCAGGAAAACCCGCCCTTCGGCTGGTTCTCTCCCGACTACGGGATCAAGGTAAAAAGCTGCGTGCTGTGCTGCCGCAAGAGAGGTGTTGCGTCTGCTGTGACATTCCAGACCTCGATCGGCATCAACAGGTCGATCCCGCCCAATGCTGCCGCCGGCAGGGTAGAAACCCGGTGAAAGACAGGCTGAAAATCCTCGACATCTGGGTGGACCCTCTCACGCGGGAGCAGGCCGTCGAGCGGGTATCGCATATCTTGAAAAACGGCACGAGGCCCCATGCGATCTTCGCATCGAACCCGGAGAAGAATTTCTCGATTCCTGCAGACCCCGAACTGCACAGGGTCTACGGGGAAGCGGACATGCTTCTGCCCGACGGGATCGGGATGGTCTACGCTGCCCGGCTGCTGTACAACCGAGTTTTTCAACGGATTCCAGGCTCTGAGTTCATCTTCGACATCTGCGCTCTCGCAGCCAGGGAGGGTCACGGGGTGTTCGTCTACGGGGCAAAAGAGGAGGTCAATGCAGGGGCCGTGAAAACCCTGGAGGGTTGCTTTCCGGGCCTCACGATTGCGGGGCGGGAACACGGATACGTTCGGGACATGGAAGAACTCGTGCGGAAGATCAATGAATCCGGCGCGCGCATTCTTTTCCTTGCCCTGGGCTCCCCCAGGCAGGAGAAGTGGTTTGCCGTCCACGGAACCGAGCTGACAACCGTGCGGGTGGTGCAGGGCATAGGCGGCACCCTGGACACGATCACGGGACACGTCAAGCGTGCACCCGAGATGTGGTGCAGGCTCAACCTCGAATGGCTCTTCCGGCTCCTGGACGACCCGAGACGTATCAAACGCCAGAGATATCTGCCTGTTTTCGCTGCCCTGGTTATGAAAGAGAAAATGCTTCAGGTTCTGGGAATCAGATCATCCTGCACCCCCCTTCTGTAAGAGAAGGGACATCCCCATGTCATGGTGACTAGATGAAGGTTTTTCTCGTGGCGGGCGCGCGGCCCAACTTCATGAAGATCGCCCCCATCTGGCGCGCCTCACGCATGCATCCGGGCGTGGTGTGCCGGATCATTCACACGGGCCAGCATTACGATTTGGAAATGTCGGGGGCCTTCTTCGACGATCTGGACCTGCCCATGCCCGATTTCAACCTGGAGGCCGGCTCCGGCTCACATGCCGTCCAGACGGCAAAGATCATGACAGCCTTCGAAGAGATCTGTCAGCGGGAAATGCCGGACTGGGTCGTCGTGGTGGGAGACGTGAACTCGACGCTTGCCTGCAGCATCGTTGCCAAGAAACTCCTCATCCGGGTGGCTCACGTCGAAGCGGGCCTGCGCAGCTTCGACACGACGATGCCCGAAGAGATCAATCGCATGGTGACGGACTCGATCTCGGATCGCTTCTTCGTGACCGAGGAGAGCGGCGAGCGGAATCTGCTTGCCGAGGGAAAGCCCGTGGAGAGAATTCACGTGGTGGGCAACGTGATGATCGACAACCTGCTTCACCAGGTCGGTCTTCTGGAACAGGAGGACAACGGCCGGTTCCCCACGGCGGCACTCAAGCGAGAGTGCACCCCCTTCTGCTTTCTCACGCTCCATCGCCCCTCCAACGTGGATGAGCGGGATACGTTCGAGGGAATCGCAGCGGCTCTGAATGAAATTGCCGCCGAACAGCCCATCCTTTTTCCCGTCCACCCCCGGACGAGCAAGATGATGGCCCAGTTCGACATCCGTCTTTCGACACGGATCCACCTGCTGCCACCACTGGGTTTCAGGGAATCGCTTTTCCTCTGGAAGGACGCCGACGTCGTGCTGACAGACAGCGGCGGCCTGCAGGAGGAAACAACGGCCATGCACGTACCCTGCGTGACGATTCGAGAAAACACGGAAAGACCCGTCACGGTGTCTATGGGATCCAACATCCTGGCCGGCATACGGCAGGATTCCATCGTCGAAGCCTACCGCTCCGCCAGGCAGAGGGGCAAATCAGGCACCGTCCCGCCTTACTGGGACGGCAAGGCGGCAGAGAGGATATGGGACGTATTGCTCAAAGTCCACTGATGCCGGGACGAAAGAAAGACGCGACGCGTTGGTTCAAATGCGATAATCCAATGGAACAACGATTTCACCGGTTTGGCGTCAGAACAGGCAGGGAGAAGGAGCTTGAAGGTGCTAAATAACATAAGGACGCGGACTGTAGGAAAATTTGCCATTTATGCCGTTCTCCTGACCGCATTGTATTATTCCGTCTATTTGTGGCTCATCCAGAAAGACTGGCCCCGGGAAGACTACAACTATTGCTACCTGATCCCGCTCGTGGTTCTTTACCTGATCTGGGAGAAGAAAGAGGCACTGAAGGCGATACCTGCGGTACCGTCCTGGTGCGGCCTGCTCTTCCTGGTGCCTGGGCTTGCTCTGTACTGGCTTGGCGACCTCGCGGGCGAGTTTTACAGCCTGTATCTCTCCTCATGGCTCGTGGCAGTCGGCATTCTCTGGTTGCATATCGGGTGGCAGAAGATCAAGGTCATCGCCTCTGCGCTCTTCATGGCCCTGGCCATGTTTCCCTTGCCTCACTTCCTCAGCAACAAGCTGACATTCGGCCTAAAACTCACTTCCTCGCAGCTGGGTGTTGCCCTGCTGCACCTGTACGGCATGTCCGCATACAGGGAAGGGAACGTTATCGACCTGGGGTTCACGAAGCTACAGGTGGTGGATGCCTGCAGCGGCCTGCGCTACCTCTTCCCGCTTCTGATCATGGGCATCCTGCTGGCCTTTTTCTATCGGGCGGCCCTGTGGAAGCGGATTACCCTCGTACTATCCACGATTCCGCTGACAATCATCACGAACAGCCTGCGGATCGCGCTTACGGGCATCATTTACAAGCATTTCGGTGCGGCCGCGGCCGAGGGCTTCTTCCACGGCTTCTCAGGTTGGCTCATCTTCATGTTCACGCTGGTCGTCTTACTCGCAGAAATTTGGGTTCTCAGGCGTATTGCATCCGGCCCGTCGGAAAGCTTCTTTGCAAGACCGGAGACGGCACAACGTGCCCGGGGTCAGATTGATACAAGGTTGACAGGTACGGGATTGAAGGCATTCCTCGCCCCGCCTCAGTTTGTCGTCGCTTCTGTGCTCCTCGTCCTGACACTGGGTATCTCCATGGTCGTGGACTTCCGGGAGAAGATACCGATCACCAAACCCTTCAGTCAGTTTCCCCAGGTCGTGGGAACCTGGGAAGGTTCCCGCCAGCATATGGAGCAGAAGTTCATCGCGGAGCTGGATCTCAGCGATTACACCATCATTGATTATAAGAATGCCACAGGCCTGCTTGTGGATTTCTACGTCGCTTATTACGAAAGCCAGCGGAAGGGCGAGTCGATTCACTCGCCTGAGACGTGCCTGCCCGGCAGCGGGTGGGTGTTCCGTCAAGCGGGTCTGGCAGTTGTCCCGCTGGCCGGGTCAGGCGGTACCATCACGGTAAACCGCGCCATCATGGAAAAGAGCGGCCAGCGCCAGCTTGTCTTCTTCTGGTTCTCGGCACGCGGACGTGTGCTGACGAATGCGTGGGAAATGAAGTTCTACACGTTCTGGGACTCGCTTACGAGACACAGGACTGATGCCGCCCTGGTGCGCGTGATAACTCCGATGTATCCCCAGGAGACGGCGGAGGACGCGGACGCGAGGCTGCAGCAGTTTACGCGGGATATTGTGCCGGTACTTGATGAATATCTTCCTAAATAGTTTTCAGTAAAAACAGTGTTCAGTGTTCAGTATCAAAATCAGTAAAGACAGTGTTCAGTAAATACAGTTTTTCAGCAAGAAAGATTTAGGAAGAAAAATAATGGCGTTTAGGTCGTTTGAGGATCTTGAGGTCTGGAAGAAAGCCTGCGCACTTGCGGTTAAAACATGCCGGACTGTTGATGGATGCAGGAATTTCGGTTTTAAAGACCAGATGACAAGGTCCTCGCTTTCTATTGCGTCCAATATAGCTGAAGGTGCGGAGCGCGACTCCAAGGCTGAATTTGTTAGATTTCTCAATATAGCAAAAGGTTCTGCGGCTGAATTGCGCACGCAATTGTATATTGCAGAAGCATCAAAGATCATCAGCAGTGCAGAAGCACAAGAACTCATAGCTGAAGTTAAAGAACTTTCGAGAATGATGCAAGGCTTAGTCAGATCAATTCGAAGACCATCCATCTGATTTTTAATCCCGCTGAAGTCTCTTTTCTTTCACTGAAAACTGAAGAATGTCCTGTCTTTGACTGAACACTGAAAACTGTAAACTGAAAACTGTCTTAGGATGATATTTCTTTCTACATTACTGTTGTCCGTTTTCGTGACGATTGCGCTGGTCCCGCTGTGCAGCAGGGTGGCGGTGCAGGTCTGTGCCCTGGACATGCCCGGAGCTCGCAAGGTGCACCCCGCACCCGTGCCCCGCTGCGGGGGCGCGGCGATGGCCCTGGGGGCGATTGTTCCCATTGTCCTCTGGGTGTCCCTGTCGCAGTCGATTGCAGCCTACCTGTGCGGGTGCGCCGTCCTGATCGCGGCGGGGCTGTACGACGACTTCAAGGGATTGGGCTACCAGGCCAAGTTCATGGCCCAGGTGGCGGCGGCCATGCTGCTGGTGCTCTACGGGGGGGTCTCGATCCGGGACCTGGGGAGCCTCCTGCCGGGCGGCATGCTGCTGCCCCGCTGGCTGGCCGACATGTTGACGGTCTTCGTCGTCGTGGGGGTGACCAACGCCATCAACCTGGCCGACGGTCTCGACGGCCTGGCCGGGGGCATCTCGCTGCTGATCTTTCTGTTCATGAGTTACCTGGCCTACCAGGCGGGCAACCTGCCCGTGGCGGTCATCGCACTCGCCCTCTCGGGGACGCTCTTCGGGTTTTTGCGGTTCAACACGCACCCCGCCGTCATTTTCATGGGCGACACGGGCAGCATGCTGCTGGGCTTCTCGGCAGCGGCCCTGAGCATCATGCTCACGCAGGGCTCCACGCCCCTCAGCCCGCTGCTTCCGCTGATTCTCCTGGGCTTTCCCATCCTGGACACGCTGGCCGTGATGGCCCTGCGCGTCTCCGAGGGCCGCTCGCCCTTCTCGGCGGACAAGAACCACTTCCACCATCGCCTCCTGAAAATCGGCATGTTCCAGACGGAGGCCGTGTTCACCATCTACGTCATTCAGTTTGCGCTCATTCTGTTTGCCTGGACCTTCCGGTTCCACTCGGAGTGGCTGCTGCTCCTGAGCTACGGGCTCTTTTCGGCGCTGGTCGTGGGCTTCTTCGCCGTGGCCGACCGGACCGGCTGGACGCTCAAGCGATACGACCTCATCGACCGGGTGATCAAGGGCAGGCTCAAGGCTCTTAAGGGCAGGCGGCTGCCTATCCGCCTGTCTTTTCCCGTCGTCCACCTGGGCCTTCCGGCCCTGTTGCTCCTCCTTGCCTGTCTCCCGGCGTCGGTGCCGGCCTACCTGTCCCTCCTCGCGGCGTGCCTTGCGGGGGCGCTGGCCCTGGTGGGGGCTCTCCGGAGGGAATGGCTCGCCCGGGTCTTCATGCCCTGCCTCTACGTCTTCGTCCCCCTGCTGGTCTACGCCGGCGAGGTGGATGCGGCCGAGTGGCTTTCGCCCCGCACGGCGAGGCTGCTCGATGTCACCTACGGCGTGCTGGCCTTCTTCTCGGTGTTGACGCTCAAGTTCACGTACCGCGCGGGCGGATTCAGGATCTCGCCCATGGACTTCATCGTCGTGGTACTGGCCCTGGCCGTGACCGCCCTGCCCCGGGAGATCCTGCCGGTGGAGGCGATGAAGAGCGTCATCCCGAAGATTCTCGCACTGTTTTTCGGGTATGAGGTGCTTTCCGGCGAGCTGCGCGGAGATCTGCGCGCGCTCACTGCCGTGACGGTCGCCACGCTGGTGATTGTGGCGGTGAGGGGGTTCATTTAGAGAGTTCGTTGGTCCGACATAGAAGAGTTCTATTCGTTCCATTGGTTCGATTGGTTCGGGAAAGAGAAATAAGAGTTCGTTGGTTCGTTAGTGGTAGTGTCAACTTTCTTGTGTAAATTCTTTGTACGCCATCTCCTGGAAGAACGGTAAGTTCTTCCGCACTTTCCCCACAGGGGTCGATCTCCAATGCAGCTCCATCTTCAGCGAGATGAAGGCCAGAAGCCGATAACAAGCGGCCTCCCCGGGCAGGACCTCCATCGGTTTGGTTCGTCGTCTAAACTCCTTGTGGAGCCGCTCGATGATATTGGTTGTCCTGAGCGACACCCAGTGATCCACGGGGAAGTCGAAAAAGCTCAGGCACGCCTCGAGGGATCGCTCCAGGGAGGCAACCGCCGAGGGAAGCGCCCCCTGCCACTTCTCACGGAACCGCTCAAAGGCCTCCAGGGCCTGCGGCCGCGAGGGGGCATAGAAGATGGGCTTGATGTCCCCCGCCACCTCAGCCTTGAGCTTCCGGGGCACCTTGGCCAGAACGTTGCGGGCTACGTGGACTTGGCAACGCTGGGTCTTGGCCTTCGGGAACTCCTCTCGGAAGACCGTCTCGAGACTCGTCAGCCCATCCATGATGCCCAGCGTCACCCGGCTGCCATCGAGGCCTCGCTGCTTGAGGTCCCGGAAGAACTCCCGCCAGTTGGCCGCCGATTCCTTGTCCCCGGCCTGCAGCCCCACGACGAGCTTGTGTCCCGCTTCCGTGACGCCGATGGCCACCAGGACGGGAACGATCTCGACGCGCCGTTGGATGCGCATCCGGAAGTTGACCCCATCGATGAACAGATACCGGATCGCTTCCGTCGACAGGTCTCGCATCCGCCACTTCTCCACGGCCTCGGCGAGTTCCCGGTTGGCCTCGCTGACCTCGGCTGGCGAGATCCGGCGTCCCAGCAGCCGCAGCGAGATAGCCGAGAGGCTCCGGGTCGAGATGCCGCACAGAAACAGCAGGCTCAGGTCCCGGCCGATCTCCTGTTCATAGCGTCGATATCGGGGCAGCACTCGGCTCTGGAAGTCTCCCCGACGGTCCCGCGGCACCAGCAGCTGCACATTGCCGACCCCCTTGATCGCGAAGCGCCGGGGGTAGAAGCCGTTGCGGTGGTTGACCTCGCCAGCGCCCCTGCAGTAGCGCTCCCGGCCCAGCCACTCCGTCAGCTCGGCGCGCATGATGGCTTCCATGTACGTCGTCACGGCCCGCTGAAGCTCCACGCGCATCATCTCAAAGAACGGTTCCGGCTTGTCCGGAAGAGACTTGCCCGTTGCCTCATAAATAAATGTTACCGAAGAGGGGGCTCAGGTCGCTGACGGCAGAGAGTCTGTTTATAGCAGAGATCGAAGATTTTTTTAAGTTTGTGTTCCATGGCCCTGCGCAGCACGAAGGGGTTGAGGGTTCGGAACTGAGCGGTCAGGGCGATTTTGGTTTTTCGGGGGATGTAGTCGGATTCCATGACCCTCTGGTACGGGGTTTTCGGGGTGTCGTAGCGTTTGCGGG
>Ga0208040_1002068_pt1 | contig 18462 bp, 19 predicted proteins | sample AD_UKC083_MetaG_FD_184431 | JGI IMG/M metagenome (GOLD analysis project Ga0208040, IMG submission 184431) | Active sludge microbial communities of municipal wastewater-treating anaerobic digesters from USA - AD_UKC083_MetaG (SPAdes) (version 2) | ecosystem: Engineered > Bioreactor > Anaerobic >...
GTGGTGGCATATCGAATATTCATCTACTCAAATAAATGGGTCGTGAGTCAATAATAGGTTTGAATTTTATGATATGGATATACCAATAGCTCATGCAAACACCAGACATGGTCGATCAAACCTGCATGTTTCGCGGGGCAATTTAGTCTCGTAATTCCCGTCTCATCCTTATATTTTAGAGATCGATGTTTTCGGCAGTAGTTGTAGCATGCGAAGTACAGGGTCATTTGATGATCCAATTCCTCAGCCTTCTTAGAAAATCCTATTGTTTTCCTTGATATGCGGTTGTTATCTTGTCTGCACGTCAGATTAAGTCGCTCAATGTAGCTTGTAGATATCATTTTGGAGTTTATGCCCTCTCCAAAGATGATCCTTTTAACCACACTTTTCAGCTTGCCTTCAGCTCTTATCTTTATGACTTGAGCATACTTTAATAACTCGTCCACTATTAATTTGGGGCTTCGTGGACGCCCTCGCTTACCAGTTGGTGCAAACTGCTTCAGCTTTCCATATTGTTTTCGAAGAGACTTTATATAAAACTTTAATCCATCTGTTACAAATAGCGGAATTGAGCTCAGCTTTTTTGCAGTGTTTTTAATGAGTTGATCTGACGATTTCTGAGATCGTTCGCCCACTACATGAGAAAGCACTAGCCTGGATTCCGTTGCCATGCTTATCCAGATCCATGTCCCGTTGTCTTCATATTCGTCTTCCCTAGGTAACGTTTTTTCCCCACGAAAGTCCATGCCTCATCCATCTCTACTTTAGGCGTCTCTATATTCTTCAAGACAATTTCGTCGACTTTTTTACAATGATCTCCTGCTCTAGATACCCAAGTGCTTACAGTTATTGGTTTTACCTCAAGGACCTCCGCGACTTTTGATATACTCATTCCGCTTGTGATCATTTTTATGGCGGTTTCGATTTTTTCTTCGTTTGTCCTTAGATCATAAAGCGGTGTGTTAGTTCTATCGCAGAACGTAGTTCCACAGGTATGACAAATGAACTTCCTGCCTTTACCTGATCTTCTTTTATAGGTCCCATAGACGGTGATGTTTCCTTTTCCAGCAACTCCAAATAAGGAGCAATTCTCATTTGGGCATACTATGTCTAAGAATCGTGGTTTCGGCCCTCTTTTTCCCAATTGCTACACCCCACGTACTATTAGGGATATTGGTATATTTATAACAACCTATAACTAAGTCACGACCGATCTCATCAGATCCAACAATTATCTTAAAGGTCAAGTCAGAAATCTGCAATCGTGCGGTCATCCCAGCGTATCGATATGGAACAGAATAGAGGTTGCCCAGGTAAGAGACGAATGAGTCCCTGGAAATCTTTCGGCTCTCATCTCTGCGATTATGATAGGAGGGAGCATTTCCGATCTTCTGGAGACCTTCCTGCCTAAAACGTTCAATCGGAATCTCATGGGTTGTGCCGTTAGGTATCGAGTTTACTCTGGACAGCCATTTCTGAAGCTGGGAGTTGAGATCAGTGAACGAAGTGAACCTGCCTCCCATGAAGAAGTCCTTCTTCACGAACCCCACTGTCCTTTCTATTTTCCCTTTGGTCTGAGGTCGATAGGGACGACACAACCGGGGAATGAAACCGTAGTGCTCGAAGAAGTCCTGGAAATGAGAATTCCAGGTGGAATCCGATGATTTTGGGGCTCGCTTCTTCACGATTTGCGTTATGTTATCATATAGAAGCTCTTGGGGATAACCTCCAAAATACCCAAACGCATTTATGTGGCACTGGATAAGGGTATAAACGTCTATTCGCAGAGTAAATTCGGCATATCTCATTCGCGAATAACCGAGAACCATGGTGAAACAGTAGAGTTTCCTTTTCTCCCCATCGATATCGATGTAACCACATTCTGCCCAGTCAACTTGAGCCTGAACTCCTGGTTTGGTCTCGTAGCGGTATATCGCCGGAACTCCAATCTCAGGCCGGACTTCACGCACGAAATCCTTTACAATTGTATACTTCCCCGTGAATCCCCTATCCTGGATCTCACGATAAATACGGCTAGCGGAAAGAGGGAACTCTTTGAGTCTATTAATTATGTATTCCCTGTGACCATCCAGTTTGCTCGGCTTTTTGGATCGCTTCTGGGGCAATGGGGGAACCTGTGAGTTCAGATACTTCCGCACCGTCATCCGGCTGTGTCCTGTCTGTCTGGCGATCTCGCTGATGCTCAATTCTTCGTTGAATAAATCTCGCAACGTGAGGAACTCCTCCATATCTATCATCCACATGACCCCTGGGTTTCAATCCAGGGAATTGGCAGGTGGACAATTTTATCCCGCCACTATTGGACACTTTTAGACCGCCATTGACACCTTATCATCAATCGCCTCCTGCAGTTGGTGCAAGCTTATCGGCTTAGAGATAAAGCCATCTCCTCCCTCGCTGATGCATTCATCTCTGCGGCTGGTGCAGCCAGTGACAAAGATGATCCTGGGGCCCTCTGGCCAGCGTTTCCGGATGATTCTAGCCGCCTGCAATCCATCCATCTCTGGCATCTGAATGTCCATGAGCACCAGATTGTAAGAGCGGCTTTCCATGGCAATCAAAGCTTCGAGGCCATTGTCTACTGTATCGGCATTATACCCCAGCGTCTTTAGCATCCGCAAGGCGACCAGCTGATTTGCCGGGTCATCCTCGGCAATGAGAATGCTTAAAGCTCTATTGGGGTGCTTTTCAAAGACCAAATCAGATCCTTTTTCAAATGTCATCCCACTCACCATTTTCCCAAGAAAGCAATTCTCTCTATGGTTGGAGAATTAATAGTAATTTGTATTATTAAGTAATAAGCATTTCGATTGTAGTAATATCAAAGCTTTTGTCGTCTTGTATTCCAATAAAATCCAGAAAAAAGAAAAATGAGCCTGCCGGCCTAGAGCACGATCTGCTTATTGTGGTTTAGAACCTCTGCCATAGTGTCTGCACCCTCAACCGATCCAGGGAAGTTGGTGAAGATCACTCGCTCTGCATCGATTCCCTTATCCTTCAAGGACTCTTCAATTCCCTTGGCCAGCTCCCCGGACTGCATATTCTCTATGATATATTTCACATTCTGGTATTTCTCAGGATTGGCATTGATGTCGTCCACCACTCTGGCCGCGGTCTTGGTTCCATTCAGGGCGAACTCAGGCGCAAAGAAATTGACCACATTCATGCCCAGCCAGTTTTGCACAGGATCTTTTTGCCAGAGCATGACTATGACCTGCGTCTGGTTTAGCTGCTTCCTCTCCGACTCTGTAGGCTCGATGGCGTCAAAGCTTTTTGCATAATCATTGTAGCGCTGCTCGTAGTAGGTTTTGTTGGCCGGGTCTTTATTTGCGAGCCACCCTTCTACCTCGGCAGCCAGCAGCTTGGAGTTGGTCGGGGTGTTCCATCCGCGGGAAGGGTTGGATATCGTCATCCATTCAGCTGTCCCATAGTTATTGGCCGTCATGAAATCGTTGATTTCCGGCATGTTATATCTTTGGTCGTTGCTGTCGTTGTACGCCATAAACATGTTAGCATCTTTGATGAAATCCATGTTGAGCTGAATGCGATTTGGAATGATGTCTGTTTGCAGGTGAGGGCACAGGGTAGGGTCAGCGATGGAAATGGCCTCCACCCTATCTCCGCCGATATAGGTTGCCGGATCCATCAATACACTGGTGGTGCAGACTATCTTGAGCGTTGACTGTGCCGTTTCTGCACTAGCAGGAACGATCAAAAAGATCGCCAGCATCAGTATGGCTAAGTTGGATGATTGAATTCTCATAATTGAAATTAGTAATACTAAATATTTAAGTTTTACTACTATTAACTTAATTATCTTTGTAAGTTCGTATTAAATATAACGAATCAAGAAACATTATCTATTTTAGCCAAAAACGACCTCACTATATCATTGGCCATCTTCCGGGCGATCTCTGCCGGGATTCCCATGGCCAGGCAGTTTTCGGGCAGCCAACCCCTGGCGGAAGGATCGGTTGGACCGATGGATATCTGAGACAGAAAAGCATTTCCCGCCATGCCCGCAGGATAGGTAACCAGGGTAGCGCAAGCCGGGCCCCAGGGAACCGATATTAAATTAAAGACGTTATGGCTGCCGAAATGAGCCAGTGCACATAAATCCCTGATCTGCTCGCCGCTGGCAAAACATGCTATGCATTTTACGCCAGGGTCCTCCTGGAAATCATCGCAGCGCCTCATCACCACATATCTGCCCAGGGTTTTGATCTCACCTACTGCCTTGTAGGTCTCGCATGCGATATTTTCGTTCTCTTTCAGATGCTTTCCATCCTGTTTTGCAGCCTCAGATCCTGTGGACATCAGGCCCGGCAACCTCGGATCAAATCCCCTATATCCAAACCATGCCGGACCTCCCATGCAGCGGCAAAATAAATGACTGGGGTCATTTCCGGCATAAACAGGACCCGTAATCCTGCCTTCAGCAATCTGATACATGTTGCAGGCAAGGCAATCGCTGAACGAAGAGGACCGGACAGCATTTTCCGGTACCTGATCCGAGCCGTACACGCATACCGGACTGGTCTTCATATTCACGGCATTTGCCAGGAGCGATCCTATTTGCCTGATTGACAATCTTTCCTTGATTATTACCACCACCATCAATGTATCTTGGTATTTATCCTTCTCTTAAAAGACAGCATTACGGATATTGCAAATACACCTGTGAGCAGCAGGGCCACCAGAGGAGCGACGGGCAACGTAAACTCAAAGCCCGCCCAGACGCCAAAGGCGCTCACCAAGAGAGCTACCAGCGGCGCAACTATGAACATGCTCTTTACATTAAAGCAGAACTGGCCGGCTATGGATGCAGGCGTCACCAGCAATACGAATATCAAGAGGCCGCCCACAATGTTGAGGCTGAGCGCCACGGATAGGGCAATAATGAATAATAGTACGTAATATACGAGCTTAACCCGGACCCCGGCTGACTCGGCGATCTTCATGTTGAACATGATGGCCGAGATCTCTTTGTAGAACGCTAAAACGAAGAGGATGGAAAGGCAGCAGATGGCAGCCAGGGCATAAATCTCCTCCCGGTATAAAGATATGACATCCCCAAATAGAAGGCTGCTTGCGGAGAGCCCTTTGCCCATATACTCCATATAAGAGATCAAGAAGATGGCCACTGCCATGGACAGGGAGAATAAAACGCTTAAGGTGGCATCGGCCGCCATCTTGGCCTTCTCGCTAACCGGACCGATGAGAGCTGCCACTCCCATGCTGAAGGCGATGGCAGCCATCTGAGCATTCGCTCCCAGGAACATGCCCAGAGCTGCTCCGGCAAAGGCAGCATGAGACATGGTAAAGCCAATTGAGGAGAGGCTCATCCTGGAGATGATCACCCCCAGGATGCTGCAGGCGACGGAGGCAAAGATCATCGCCTCCAGGGCATGGCAGACCACATTATTCTCTATCAGCCACTCGAGCATCTTTCCTTGACCTCGCACTCCTTTCTGATTATCTCCTCCACCTCCTCCGCCTGGCAGCTCAGGTCGCCGGTGACCCTGCCCCGGTTCATGACCACTAGATGAATGGGAATGTCGGGGAGTCCATCGAATGCATGAGCCACCATGAGGATGGGAACCCCCTGCTGCACAATCCCCTTGAACACATCCTGCAGGAACTCTCTGGCCTGAAAATCGAGATTGCTGAAAGGCTCATCCAGCATGAAGAGATCCGGCTCCTTAGCGATATTATGGGCGATCATCACCTTCTGCTGCTGGCCACCGCTGAGGATGCCTATGGTTTTTTGTGCCAGGTCCTCGATGCCTACTGTTTTTATCGCCCTCTGCACGGCATCGTAGTCAGACTCCTTCGGGCGGCTCAACAGTCCCAGACGGCCAAAGCGTCCCATCATCACCACCTCCTCGGCGGTGAAGGGAGTAAAGGGATCGAAATAGAAGTTCTGAATGACATACCCCACCCTCCTTCTCACCTCAAAGCCACGTCGGCGAACATCCAGGCCGCAGACACAGGCCCTACCATGGGTGATCTTGACCAGGCCGTTGATCGACTCCAGCAGGGTGGTCTTTCCCGCGCTGTTCGGGCCGCCGATGACCACATACTCTCCCCGATCAACCTCCAGGGAAAGATCCTTGATAACCGGCTCTGAGCCGCCCTCATATGCAGTGTAGATGCTCTCAAGAACGATAACACTCAAAGACGCTCACCCATGGTCCCAATCCCGACGCAGGTCCGCAGTAAAGAGATCTGCATCGACCATGCGGTACATCTTCTCAGCCAGCTGCTCGATGAGCAGGTCATGGTCTTTTCCGCTCTCTGAGGGAAAGGCAATCGGCCTGGGAATGATGACCAGCTCCCTCTCCCCGGCGGCGAAATGGCAGCGGATCTCGTTGCTGGGGACGATCCGGATGTTTCGCTTGCCCAGTGTGCAGCCACTGCCGATCTGCACTCCATCGGCGAGGCAGGATTGAGGAGGCTTATCCTGGCAGAAGACCTCTGCCTTCATCTGGAAGGGATCGGAGCAGAGGTTCTTGCGGGCATATCTGCCGATCATATAGCCCAGGACGATGTAAGGCCCGAGATGGCCATGAAATGCCGCCAGGTCCTCGATGGTATAATCTTTATCTATGCCAGTGTATATGCATTTGCCCTCTTGGTGGTCCATAATCAGACTGCCTCCACATGATATGCCTTTATTCTGAGTTTAAGTGCTACATATTAAATTGTTGTGCATAACAGTTAATACTACAATCCTCTGTCATCCTCTTTTGGATCTGCTCCATCTCTTCTTGCATTCGTTCCTCTCGATGAGGCTAATAGATCCCTCCTCGATAAAGGCAATCCTGTCCGAGACCGCCCGCAAGACATCCAGATCATGAGAGATGAATAGATATGCCAGACCAGTATCCTCTTGCAGCCCCATCATCAGCCTGAGGATCTGAGCCTGAACAGATGCATCCAGCATAGATGTCGGTTCATCCGCCACGACGAATTTAGGCTCAAGAGACATGATCCTGGCCAGCACAGCCCTCTGAATCTCTCCCCCGCTGATCTGTTGGGGATATCTCTCCAGATGCTCCGGCCGCAGACCCACCTGACGGATAAGTTGCTCTAGCTCTTCATCGATCTCGGATCGGCCCAATCTCCTGTGTATCAGCAGAGGCTCAGCTATGCTCTCTTTCACCCTCATCTTGGGATTCAATGAGGTTTCAGGATGCTGAAAGATCATCTGAAGTCGAGGTCTGACCCCAAACACCTCCCTTCTATTCATCTTGAGCAGATCTCTTCCCTTGAAGAGGATCTTTCCGCAGTCCGGCTTCTCCAGGAGCATAATACATCTGCCGATAGTGGTCTTTCCCGATCCGCTTATCCCAAACAGCCCCAGGGTCTCTCCTTCTTCTACAGAGAAGCTAACCTCATCGATCACCTTCTGCCTCCCGTATTGCTTGGAGAGGCTCTGCACATCAATCAGGGTAGAACGCATCTTTTCATCCAACCATTATTCAGGCTCAGTTGGGGGTGCCATTTCCTGCAGTCTATTGTCTGGCAATTGCATCGCTCCCGGAAAAAGCACCCATCAGGCAGTCCCAGCAGGCTGGGACTGCTTCCCTCTAACGGTTCAAGACCGTTCTTCGGAAGCGATTTGATAAGGCCCCTGGTGTAGGGATGCTCCGGGGAATCCATCAGCTTTCTTGCTGGTCCCATCTCCACAATCTCTCCCGCATACAGAACTGCCAATCGATCGCAGATCTCATAAGCCAGATCAAGATCATGAGTTATGAGCAGCATGGAGCGGCGCTCTTTACCCTCAAGCTGCTGAAAGAACTCGATGGCCCTCTTCCTGGAGATGGAGTCCAGTCCCTTGGTGGGCTCGTCTGCTATCACCAGCTCCGGCTCCAGCGAGAGGGAAATCCCAGCTACAAGCCTCTGCTTCATCCCTCCAGAGAGCTGATGAGGATATCTTTTGGCCGAGACTTCCGGCTCTCTGATCAGCAAGCTCTGCATAACTCCCAGAGCCCTATCCCAAGCCTCTTGCCGGGAGTAGCCCTTTTGCTCAAAGATCTCTGATGCCTGCAGCCCATTCTTCATCAGTGGATTGAGGGATGCAGTGGGGTTCTGGGGGATGAAGGCGATCTTTTCCCCCCGGAACTTTTGCATTTTCTCCTCATCTAGAGCCAGGAGATCCGATCCCTCGAATATGGCTCTCCCTCGCACACGGGCATTCCTGGGCAGAAGGTGGAGCAGAGACATGCCTATCACCGACTTTCCCGATCCGCTCTCCCCAATGAGCCCAAAGACCTCACCCTTATCGATCTCAAACGATACGTTGTTCACCGCTCGTACGGTGCCCAATCTTGTCTGAAAACCCACATTAAGATCATTGACATCAAGCAGCGACAAGGCCGCTCACCTCGCTCTCAGGATCAAGAATCTCCTGGAATCCGTCTCCCAGAAGGCTGAATAGAATCACAGTCAGAGTTATGGCCATTCCCGGAAACAGGGTCAGATAAGGAGACGTTCTCATGAACTCCTTTCCGGCATTGAGCATAGAGCCCCACTCAGGAACGGATGGCGGAATGCCCAGCCCAAGAAAGCTCAAAGCTGCGGCCGAGAGTATGACATGCCCCATATCAAGGGTGGCGAGAACAATCACAGGAGCTAATGCGTTGGGAAGTATGTGCTTGACCAGAATCCTTCTGTCACTGGCTCCAATCACCCGGGCAGAAGAGACATAATCATTGCTCTTAGCGGACAGCACCTGACCTCTCATCAGTCGGGCATAGCTTGCCCAGTGGACCAGTGCCAGCGCCATGATGAGGTTAAGCACGCTGCTTCCCAGGGCGCCCACTATGGCCAGGGCAAAGATCATGCTCGGAAATGACAGGAAGAGGTCGATTACCCGGGAGATGATGTCGTCAGACAGGCCTCCAAAGTATCCTGCGATGCCACCAAGAGCGATGCCCCAGATCAGGGCGAATGCCACCACGGAGATGGCTATGGTAAATGAGGTGGTAGCACCGTATAAGAGCCGGCTGAAGATGTCTCTGCCCAGATGGTCTGTTCCCAGCCAGTGCTCTTTTGAGGGTGACTGCAGGCTTTCCTTCAGATTGATATCATTGGGCTCGTATGGGGCAATCCAGGGGGCAAGAATGGCAATGAGGACCATGGCCGCCAGAAGGACGAGGCAGACTGCGACCGTCCGGTTAGCCATTATCCTATGGCAAGGAGTCCATTTGATCCTTCCCTGGATGGCAGGATTTGATTTTGAGATGCTAATGCACTTCATGATTATCCGTACCTGATTCTTGGATCAAGATAGGTATAGGTCAGGTCGACGAGAAGATTTATGGTTACGAATACGCCGACTATGGTCAGAACGCAACCCTGCACCAGAGGAATATCCCTTCCTGAGATGGCATCTACCAGGAGGCTTCCCACCCCGGGCCAGGCGAAGATGCTCTCGATGACCACCGCACCCCCCAGCATATGCCCCAGACTCAGGGCGAGGACGGTAATGGCCGGAAGGAGAGCATTTTTCAGAGCATGCCTGGCAATTACATGTCGGGGAGAAAGGCCCTTGGAGATGGCAAAAGCGATATAGGGCTGGCTCATCACCTCCAGCATTCCCGTCCGGACCATGCGCAGGGTGAGTGCTAGGGAATGAGCAGAGAGGGCTACTGCAGGAAGAACTAGGTACCTCAGCTCACCATAGCCGGCTACGGGAAAGAGCTTCAGATTGACGGAGAAGAAGAGGATCAAAATCAGCGCCAGCCAGAACCCAGGCATGGACACGCCCATGAGGGTGACTATTCTCAAAATATAATCGGTGAACTTGTTCTCTCTGATGGCACAGAATATCCCCAAAGGAACGCCTATGAGAACGGCAATGGACATAGCGGCAAAAGCCAGCTGAATGGTGGCAGGCAGTCGGAGAAGGAGTAGGTAGGAGACCGGCTTCTTCTGGATGTAGGAGCTTCCCAAGTCGCCTTGCAGGGCACCGGCCAACCAGTTTCCAAACTGAATATAAAGAGGATCGTGCAGGTTATACTGGGTGGATATCTCCGCTATCTGCTCGTCTGTGGGGATCTCCTCCAGCTCCAGGACTGTATGCTTGAGGATCAGCTCAGCGGTACCACCCGGAATTATGTTCATAAGGAAGAAGGTGAGGGCGCAGACGGCCAGCACCGTCACCCCCATGAAAGCCAGCCTCTTGAGCAGATAGCCCATCATCTGGTTCAATCCTCTATGTACATATCCGGGCTTAGCCTGTAGTCATGTGCCGTTGGATCGAAGACATAGCCTTTGACATAGTCCTTCTTGGCGATTGCCACCCCATAATTAGCCACAATGATTACAGGGAGATCCTCCTGCACAATCTCCTCTAGCTCATCGAGCATCTTTATCCTCTCCTCCGGATCCTCTGTCTCGTATGCCTGGCGGATTATCGAATCAACTCTGGAATTGGAGTAGTCCGCTTTGTTTGAGGATCCATCTGTACCATATGTCAGGCCAAGATAATACAGTGGATCTGGGACCATGCCGGTATTGGTCGCGGATAGATAGAGGTCCCAATCTCCTTTCTTTTGCCGGTCGGAGGAGATGCCATTCTCAACTGCCTCTGCATGGATCTTGATGCCCACATCCTCCAGCTGACCGGCTAAGGCCTCGGCCATGGGCTGGAGCCCTGGCCTCTCAATATAGGTGAGAAGAGACAGCTCCAATGGCTTTCCGTCCTTGTCCCTTATTCCGTCCCCATCGCTATCATTCCAGCCGGCCTCATCCAGGAGCTCTCTGGCGAGATCGATATCGTAGTCATAAGACTTGATGTTCTCATTGGCCCAGAACATGTCTGCCATGAACGGCCCGGTGGCAGGCGATCCGACGTTGAATAAGACGTACTCCGCTATCTCATCTCTATCTATGGCAGAGGAGATAGCCTGTCTTACTCCAGCATCATCCAAAGGAGAATGCTTAAGGTTTATCTCAATTCTGTAGATGCGGGGTGTGGAATACTTCTCAACATTAACTCCATCTATCTCGTCGATTCGTTCTGCTTCGCTATAGGGAACGTCAACGGTGAAATCCACGTCGCCGCTCTCCAAAGCCAGCGCCCTTGTATTGGGATCGGTAATGGGCTTGAGAATGATCCTATTCAGTTTGACCTCACCGCCCCACCAGTTATCGTTCTTGGTCACCGTCAGAATGTGGGTTTGGGGATCAAAGCTCTCCAGCTTGAAGGGGCCGGTTCCAATAAGCTTTCCGAACTCTCCATCATCGCCGATGGACCTGGGGCTGATAATAGCGATGCTGGCATAATGAAGTATTGCAGGCATTATCGAGTTGGGAGATGTGGTGCGGATCCGTATGGTATATGGATCTAGGACCTCGATGGAATCAAGCTTCAGAAGCGACCTGACGGTGAGATCCAGCTCATTGGCCCTCTCGATAGAGAACTTGACATCATCAGCAGTCAATTCGCTTCCATCATGAAATTTTACCCCTTCTCTTATATCGATCTCCCAGGTTTTGTCATCGATGCTCTTCCAGTAGGTGGCCAATAAGGGCTTTAGGTTAAAGCTCTCGTCTACCCCAATCAGCGTCTCGACGATCAGGGCTTTATCATTTACAGTAACGCTGTGACCGCTCGCTGGATCAAGTCCCTCTATATCCCAAATCTCGCCGACAACCAGAGTCTGGCTATCTGTCATTTCTGCTGCATTTGCTAGTCCTAAGAGAGAGATGATTAAGACCAGCAGAATCGGCGACGAATAAAGTCTGTTCACTGTCATTTACCTCCTATTCATTTATTTGCAGTTGATCTCCTATCTCGTTTGGGAATTTCTTCTTGTGGAAAAAAGAGGGCGGAGACGACCAGAGCCGCCCGATTCATAAATGCCCATCTGTTGAGCAGATATCGAGACATTCCATCCGCCTTATCGCTCGATATAAGTCACCGGGGTGAGGGTGTAGTCATGAGAGGTCTGGTCGAAGATGTAGCCTTTGACATAATCCTTATTGGCCACCACCATCTCGTAGTAGGTCATGGGAATGATGGGAAGCTCATCCTGGACTATCTCTTGCACCGTCTTGTATTTGGCCAGGCGGTCCTTCTCATCATCCGTGACTGCCGCCTCGGCAAGAAGCTTGTCTACCTGCCCGTTGGAGTAACCCCGGTTATTCATTCCATCCGTCTGGAAATAGGATTCCAGAATGTAGGAGGGATCGGGTACCATAGCCACGCTGACGGCACTCAAAGCCGTGTCCCAAACGCCTGTCTTCTGACGTTCTGAGAGAACGCCCGACTCCACGACCTCCAGGTTGACCTTGATTCCTATCTCCTTGAGCTGCCCGGCTAGCGCTTCGGCCATGGGCGGCAGACAAGGACGGTTGGGAAAGGTCAAAAGAGAGATCTCGAGAGGCTTGCCATCTTTATCAACGATGAAGTCTCCATTCGTGTCCTTCCATCCGGCCTCGGCCAGAAGCTCTTTGGCCTTATTTGCGTCATTCTCGTATGCCACAAGGTTCTGATTGGTCCAGTAGAAGTCGGGACGGTAGATTCCCACTGCCGGAGCTCCCACTCCAAAAAGGACATACTGGACGATCTCCTGCCGGTCCATTCCGCAGGCGATGGCCTTTCTTACCCTGACATCATCAAAAGGCGCCTTCTTCAGATTGAATAGCAGGTATATGAGCCGGGAATTCTCAAACTTGTCTACTGTAATGCCGTCTTTGCCGTTCAGACCCTCGATCTCGTTGTAGGGAACATCAACTGTGAAGTCAACCTCGCCATTCTCCAGGGAGAGGGCACGGGTATTGGGATCGGTGATGGGCTTGATTACTATCCCATCCAACTTGACCTCGCCGCCCCACCAGTTCGCGTTCTTTGCGACCGTGAGAACATGAGTGGACTCGTCATAGCCATCAAACTTAAAGGGACCTGTGCCAATGGGGGCGACGACCTCGCCCTTGTCGTTCACCGATTTAGGGCTGATTATTGCCAGAGGGGCAGCAAAGTGAAGCGCTGCAGGCAGTGTGGGGTTCGGATCCGAGGTCTTGATCCGGATGGTCAGGGGATCGATGACCTCAATGGACTCCATCCTCAGGAGAGTGGGAATCCGCGAGTTCAATTTGTCGGCTCTTTCCAGGGAGAATGCAACATCATCTGCTGTCATCTTCGAGCCATCATGGAAGTAAACATCGTCCCGCAGCTTGAACTCCCAGGTGAGGTCATCTATCTGGCTCCAGGATAGGGCGAGCTTGGGGGTGAGAGACATGTCCGCGTTTACGCCCACCAGCGTCTCCACTATCTGTGCCTTGTCTGCCAATAGACCGCTGCTCTCCTGAGCAGGATCAAGATTTGACCCGGCTATATCGAATAGATCTCCGACCACCATAATGTTGTCGGAATTTTCCGCTCCTGCCGTAGGGCCCATCAAGGCGAGAAAGGCAATTAGAGCCAACAAAAGCGATGTCCAAGGATTTTTCGTCATATATTTCCACCTATAGCAGTCTCTCCATAAGCAACGTCCAAAAATTGTAGTACCTAGTAATAAATGTTTTGATCATAATAATACCAAATGCTATTAATTTTGATATAATAGTATTTAATCATCTGCGGACCGAGAATTGAGCACTTGATGCAAAAGACAGGTTTATATGTGTACGAAAAAGAATAAAAAATAAGCCACGGTAATGAAAGGAAGCTCCTCCTGAAAGATCTCTTGCACCTGGTTGAAGTACTCGAGCCTTTTCTCCTGGTCCTTGGTCTTGGAGGCATCATTCAGCAGTCGGTCGACCTCTGGGTTGGAGTATCCATGGGCGGCTGTCCGGGCCTCTGCGGCCATGTGAAGAGCGATAGCTCCAGTGGCTTGCCGTCCTTGTCCACCAGGCCATCGCCACCGGTGTCCTTCAATCCTGCCTGGGCCCAACAAATCCCTGGCTTTTTCTGCATCGTAATCATAAGGTGCGAGCTTATCATTCGCCCAGCTGAAGCCGGGCATGAAGGGACCTATGGCCGCCTTTCCCCTTATCAGAATTTGATTCTCCTGCAACTGGCCCGACGGTGAGCAGAGTCAGCATTATAAGGAAAAAAGGCCTATCAAGTCTCATTACAATTCACCTTTGCTATTTTGTGCCCTTTACCATGTAGTATGTCCAGTTGAAGGAGATCCGGCGATAAAATGGCATACCGACCTTTTGGATCTCTCGGATATCATGCAGATCGGTGAGGGTCACATCCTTCAAGCCGGATCTCTCAAAGTACCTCTTCGCCTCCTGGGAGGTCAATCCGTAGCGATGAGGGAGAGCGGAGTTCAGATCCTTCGGGTACCAGCCTTTCCAGGGGTTCTGCCTCTCCAAGAAGATCATTCCCACCTCAGAGGCCAGCCTTCTCGACCGGCTGGAGATCGAGTCATCTCGCCATCGCGCGTCGATGACCAGCACCTGGCCTCCCACCTTCACCACTCGCTTCCACTCTTCCATTGCCCTGTCAGGATGGGGCAGGGTCCAGAGCACATGTCGGCTGATCAGGGCATCGAATTTGCCAGGATCGAATTTCAGTCTCTCTGCGTCTCCTAAAGAGAACTTGACCTTCAGGCGAGAGACCTTGGCCTTCTCCCTCGCTCTGGAGAGCATTTTTTCGGATAGATCGACTCCCTGAACATTGTGGCCCATCTCAGCCAAAACCAGGCTCATCTCCCCTGTGCCACAACCCACATCCAGGATATCAAGGCCGCTTCTAGCGAGAGATTCTCCCAATACTCTCTTCCAGGCATCCCTCTCCTCTGCGCTCTTTATGCCGTGACCATCATGCGTATCATACTTCTGGGACGAGACATCCCATCGAGAGCGTATGGCGCTCTTCACCTCTGAGTCGGTTAAGGGCATGAGATCTGAAAGCATATTCTCTCATGTTAAATCTTTCCATGATTGTAACATAAAATCTTATATAAAGCATCGGTGTAATGCTATAAAAATAAAAATATCATTAATATCATCAAGATATTAGCCACTTCTACCAGTGAATACTCTATGGCGGTTACCCTCAGACCGAGAGAGCCCCGGAAATAGGATACATTTGCAGGAATGCCGATCCGGAAGCACCCAATGCCAAGGTGCAGAAACCTTGCCATGAAAAGCAAGATAAGGCAACTAACAGTATTGAGAGAGCCCTCCTTGAGCAATGTGCCAGAGGCCACCAGTGCGGCACTCTGGCTGACCACGCTGGCCATAAGAACTATCAGACTGGACGATGAAAATCCAAGAGGTTCGATTGCGGCATTGTACCGCTCCACAATGGGCAGCACCAGAACATACTCGATGGCCAATTGAGCCAGAAAGATGGTGGGGACCAGCACTCTGGTGATCTTGATGGATGAGGATATGCACTCATGCAGACCTTCTCTTAGTATGACCTTCCAATCTCCTGCAGATGTGGTCTCATCTCCTTTCGTCGTCATTGATTCCCTGGGTGCAAGCATCATTCTGGCGGCAAGAATCCCAATGCCTGCCACGAAGAAGTTGGCCAGTAGATCCAGGCATACGTAAAGGCCGCCGATTTGGGGGCCCAGAACGGAGAGGGCCACAGGCAGCGAGAAGATGAGCATGCTATTCAATCCCTTGGGAATAAAGCCCACTAAAACGGCCACAATCAGTTCACAATCGGTGATCTGCCTCTTTCTGTGCACCTCGGATAGAAGGGCAAGGGCAGCCCAGCTATTGATCAGAAAGAGGGTCAGGGCGACAGAGCATTCCGCTGGAAGACGGGATACAGCCGCCAGCCAGGCAGTAGGCATGGTCAGATATCGAAAATAGGGTGAGCGGCGAATGACATTGGCCAGGAAAAATCCAATCACGATCGGTGGGATCATTACCTGGGATATCTCCACAGTGGCGATGAGAGCGGTATAAAGGGTCATATCGATAGAATATATTGATATATTTATATTATTATTTGGCGATCGCATGTGCCTCAACTAAGATTGCGCCTCCACCAGCCGGGCATACCTCCCTTTCCGGGCGATGAGATCCTCATGCCTTCCCTGCTCTACTACCCGTCCCTCATTTATGACGAAGATCCAGTCTGCATCCACCACAGTGCTCAGCCGGTGAGCGATCATGATGGTGGTGCGACCCTCTCTCCTTTCCATCAGAGCCTCTTTGATTGCCCTCTCGTTCTCTGCATCCAGGCTGGAGGTGGCCTCATCCAGGACGAGTATGGGCGCTCCTTTCAGGAGAGCTCTGGCGATGGCGATCCTCTGTCGCTCTCCACCGCTGAGGCGAACTCCCCTCTCTCCCACCAGGGTATCATACCCCTGGGGTAGGGTGGTAATAAAATCATGAATGCGGGCCCTGATAGCGACCTCTTCCACCTCGGCGTCGCTCGCTTCTGCCCGGCCTAACCGGATGTTCTCTCTGATGCTATCGCTGAAGAGGAAGACATCCTGAGAAACCACAGAAAACAAACGGCGTAGCTGCATCATGGGATAGCAGCGCAGATCACTTCCACCGAGCAATATCCTTCCCGCTTCCGGATCCCAAAAACGGAGCATCAGATTGATCACTGTGCTCTTTCCTGCTCCGCTCGTCCCCACCAGTGCCACTGTCGAGCCCGCTGGAATCTCCAGGCTGATGGAGCTTAAGATCAAAGGCTCATCCGGAGCATAGCGGAAGCTGACATCCTGCAGAGAAATGGATGGCTCTATGGATTCGATCGGAACTGCCGGACCCAGACCAGACTCGTCCCTTACCGCTGGCTGCTCATCCAATAGAAGAAAGAGTCTGCGAGCAGCAGCGCGGGTCAAAGAGAGCTGCTTGGAGATCTCGACCACTGAGGTTATGGAGAGAAAGACGCTTGAGGCCAGGATCATGGTGATGGGAAGAAAGCCTGGCGCAAGGGAATTCTGCCGGACCAAGATGCTGGCACATAGGAGCACGGCAAGAGTCCCTGCAGAGACTATGCTGATATTCGCTGCGCTTTGCAGCCCGATGTTTCTCGCCTGCCTGGCCTGCAATGCCAGCAGTGTGGCAGAGTTTTCAGATAGCTCCTCTATTCTTTGTCTGCTGTAGCCGAAAGACAGGATCTCCTTCATTCCCTGAATAGTATCCAGCACCTGGGAGTTGAGAAGCGCCTGCTGCCCCCTCAACCTCTCCCCTAGAGTTGTGCCCAGCCAGAAAGCCAGCCTGGGCATTAGGATCAGAAGGATGAGAAAAATGAGCAATGCCTCTGCCAAAAGGAGGTTGATTGTTGCCAGAGCGGTGAGAGCAATGATGGGGACTATAAAAGCCACTACCGCAGGTCCTGCTGTATGGGCGAAGAAGAGCTCCAGCAATTCTATGTCGGATACTGCTGTGCTGACTAGATCGCCCGTGCGCCTCCTGGCAAGCTTTGCCGGAGCGAGGGGCTCTATGGCCCAGAAGAACTCGTCCCTCAGGTCGACCAGGATGCGGAATGCCGCCACATGAGAGAGATAAGGACCTAAATAGCCAAAGGTCCCTCTTGCCAGGCCGAGGATGATCATGGCGGCAGCATAGAGATAAAGCTCCTCGGTGGCCGTGCCGGCCACCGCCCGGGCGAAGAGGGCTGCACCAAGAACGGCAACGCCGATTCCCGAGACCTGTCTTAAGATCTCAGATATGACGGCCAGGCTCATCAGTCCCAGATGAGGGCGAATAGGATAGATCAGCCGGCGCCAAACCGATCTGGAATCGAGAACGTCTCTTATCATGGCTGTCCTCCCGCCACAGCTGCAAGATTGCTGCCAACTTTCATGGGGAGAGCATTCTCGTCATCCCTGCATTCTGGCATATCCAGGGACTGGGCCGCCACCAGATGGGCATAGATGCCTCCTTTAGCCAGCAGCTCCTCATGGCTGCCGGACTCGGCGATTCTCCCCATTTGCATGACTAAAATGCAGTCCGCTTTTCTGACTGTGCTCAGCCGATGGGCGATGATCATAACAGTGCGCTGGGCCTGCAGACGACCGAGGGCCTTCTGGATGTCCTCTTCGTTCTCGGCATCGATGCTGGAGGTCGGCTCATCCAGGAGGAGAATCGGTGCCCCCTTGAGAAGGGCGCGGGCAATGGCGATTCTCTGCCGTTCCCCTCCGGAGAGAAGCACTCCCCTCTCGCCTATGACCGTCTGATAGCCTTCAGGAAGCGCTACGATGAACTGATGAGCGTTGGCTGCTCTTGCCGCCCGGACGATCTCTTCATGGCTGGCCTTGGGATTTCCCAAGCGCAGGTTATTCTCCACGGTATCATAGAAAAGATAGGACTCCTGAGCCACCAGCGCCATTTGGCTGCGCAGGAAATTGAGGGGCAAGCTGCGTATATCGTGGCCTCCCAGGAGCACTCTGCCCTCTTGGGGATCGTGGAAGCGGAAGAGAAGATCGATGACTGTGCTCTTGCCAGTTCCTGTCGCCCCAACCAAAGCCACCGTGCTGCCTGGCTTCACCTCAA
>Ga0208040_1002070_pt1 | contig 18450 bp, 16 predicted proteins | sample AD_UKC083_MetaG_FD_184431 | JGI IMG/M metagenome (GOLD analysis project Ga0208040, IMG submission 184431) | Active sludge microbial communities of municipal wastewater-treating anaerobic digesters from USA - AD_UKC083_MetaG (SPAdes) (version 2) | ecosystem: Engineered > Bioreactor > Anaerobic >...
ATGGTGGACATAATATTTACGAATAGTTAATAAATCAGCATATTCTGTGGAATGATTCTGACTTGCTTAAAATCCCTGTTTATTATGATGTGTTAAATTTGAGAATTCAATAGTAAGATATTCTGTTGATTACATTGGCTACTTAATAATGTTTAATATGAATATTAACTAAAGTGAGGCTTCACAAATGAAAACCGAATATTTCTCCAGAATAGAAAATGCCACAATATCTATATTAAAAAAAGGTGGTCAAGGCATATTGATCAGAAATCAAATGATATTAACAGCCTGTCATTGTCTTGATTATAGTCTAAGCGGAGATATGGTTTTAGGAGAATATTTTATTGAGGAAATAGGAACTAAATCAGGAAACTTTAAGGTCGCACCAATGGCAATTGAACCAATCAATGATATCGCTGCTCTTGGTGCTGTTGATAGCCAAGAATTCTATGATGAATACCTGCAGTTTGAAGAGTTTTGTAACAATACACCACCGATAAAAATCTGTAGAGACAAACTTGATGCTGGCAAGAAATTCAAGATTTATATATACGGTCATGAAAAAAAATGGATTACGGGTTATGCTATGTTGAGTTTACCTGAATCTCCCATGATTGTTATTCAAGCAGATGAGCCAATCAAAGGAGGTACTTCCGGGAGTGGAATTATCAACGAAAATGGGGAAATAGTTGGAATTGTCTCTAATGCTTCGGAGGGTGAATATAATGGAATTGCACCACGTCCACTATTAGCATTACCTGTATGGTTATGCAGGAAAATTTACAGATATTAAATTAAACTGGAATTTAACTATAAGAAAAGAGGCAGTCCTCATAGAATTCTCGCTGCATTAACCCTCGTGCTGTGGGTTTTGAAGGACTGCCTCAATTTGGTTGCCCAATGCCTAAAAAAAAAGGCGGTAGAGGTGTGGAATAAAAACGTCTCAAGGATTTTTTCGTGCTGCTGGATAAACCGTTTATCTTCTTATTTTTATTTCTCATAGAACATTATTATATCAACTCTGTAGAATTGTAACCTAACCCTACTCCCATATTTGATGTAGACTTCCATTATAAATATAGTAAAATTTATCATTCATGGATGTCAACTGATAGTCCGACCCACCTAAAATTCTTTTTGCAATCAAGTTCATATCAAAATCAAATATTTTTACAATCGGAGTTCTAACATTGACCACATTTTCATTGTAACTATCATAATATAGGCAAAGATAGTTCTCTGAATGTTGAATATATTTCGCAAGAGGTTTTTTAATATTCCTATCAGTTGGATTATCAACTATTAGTTCCTTTACTAAAAGGGCATGGTTATCGAACTTAAAAAGTTTTATGCCATCTTCATAAATTATATTATCATTCAACCCAATTCCTTCGGTCACCTTAATGTATTTTCCCTGCTCTTTACTATACACTATTGATTCCTTGCCAAGCATATTGTTGTCAATCTTTATTAGTTCCGATAACTTATTTGATAGAATAACAAAACCATTATCTATGGGTCTTATCCTTTCTATTGGAATTAAATAGTTATTATTAGAAATTACCCGTGAACCATCTTCGCTGATAACTAAGAATTTGAAATACTTACTATACTCCATTCTTCTTGAAAAATTACTTCCTCCATCTATCCCAAACATACTATTTAATATATGACTAAGGTATTGTATCTCAACACTGAAGATGATTAAAATGTTGTTGTTGCTCAATCTTGAACCGTAAAAAACTTCAACCTTATTAATCGATGGTGCTTCACTAAAGATATCATCAAATTTAAGAATCTTCGCATCGACAAACTGCGTAAATGCTCTATCTCCACTATTTAAAATTTTATACGTTTTTGTAGCTAAGTATTTTTTATTGTTATAAGAAGACTCACCTGTACCAACTACTTGCATTTCATAACTTTTAATACTTGGTAGCCTAATTAAAGGGGAGAAAAAAAATCTTTCAGTTTTTTGAGACTCACCGACTTGTTCAATACTGCCCAAATCCTTACTTCGACCATAATCAAGATGTGTTGTTTTTAGCAAAGAATTGATAACATAAAGTCTGTCTTCTGATTCCAAATCTGTCCACCCTTGATAAAAGAACTGAGTACCATTATAATACTTCATCGGGAAATTCACAGATAGCTTGTTTTCTTTCGCTGCGCCAATTGGATTATCTTTAACATTATCAATCTGAGCATCAACTATTGCTTGTTTGAGTGCATTTGGTTTAGCCGCAAGAATTTCTTGTTGAAGTTTACTATCATAAAGAAACAATGAATCTTTAATGTGATTTGCTTGCAATACAAACTTGTCTTTCTTTTTCGCATATTTATTAATAAAATTATCTAAAGAAGCAACTGTCATAATCTCTTTTGCTTGATTAAATTCAGCAATCTCCAAAAATCCTATTATTTTATAGTATTGTATACTTTCATCAGGATATGATTGTAAAAACTTCTCATATCCTGAAACTGTATTCTCTTCTATTGCTTTATTATACGAGGAAATCATTTGTGAAAGTTGTAATGATTCTATAAAATCACATTTATCACATACCTCAATTGCTTTTTGATATAACTCTTCAGAATTCCTTTTTTCCAAATAGTCAATAATACTGCCTCTTATCATAGAAGAAATTTTTTCGACTGAATAATTAAAGTCTCGCAAAAAATAATCAGCATCATTTTTATTTGGATTTAACCGCATAGCAGTATTGTAAATTTCTAATGATTTAATTGGGTCGTATTTTTCGTAAGATTCAGTACTGGTAATGATGCAATTTGCCAACATCAATAAAAAACTATCGTTCAAATTATGAACTTTTGAAGGTGAATTAACTTCCGCATCTGCTTTTTCAATTTCACCCTTTAAGAGATTAGTATAAATTCTTTTTACATTTTGTGCAAACAATATTTGATTTGCTGCAAACAAAGAAACAAAGAAAAATACTGTTATAAATGGTTTAACATTCCTTGTTTTCATGACTTTTATATTTAATTTTTGACTTCTTTTTTGGTAATTACATCATTTTTGTGCTATTAATAAATTAATTGCACTAATACATCAAATGCATTTTCTTCTTTTTTCTCCATCCTGCTTGGCTTTCATATTGGACAAAGAATATTTTTAAATCTGCTTGGTTTTCATATTCAACAAAATATATCTTCTTCTTGGCTTGATTTTCATATTCAGTAAAAAACCATTTTCCATTATTTTCTTTCGCTTGATTTTCATATTTTACTTTAAAAACCTTTAAATCTGCTTGATTTTCATATTTGACAACAAAAACCTTAACGTCTGCCTGATTAGCATATTCTACACTAAAAACCTTCTGACCATAAGTTTGGTGAGAAAAAAATAAAAATAGGATGATTATTAATAAATGCTTGTACATGATTATCTTATGTATCATTTATAGAAAATTAGCACATTGTTTTTATGATGGTATGAAATTATATTTTTGAGTCTTCGTCGTGTCAAATAATATGTCGTTACAAATAAATAGTTATTTCTTGCTCATCTGCCCCCAACCAACAACATATAAGCCGACATCATACACAATACAGTTCTGTAATACTCTTGCTTTTAATAAATTGTCACTATTGTCTTCATTGAAATAAATATTCCTATATCTACTATCAGCATTAGTATAAGTTAGAACCTCACTCAATGACCAATCCCCAGTCACATCAGGATTACTTTTCCATTTTGGCTCATCACTTGTCCGTCCAACTTCAATCCATCCTTTAAATTGATTACCGGAAATCACTACTTTATAATGATTATATTGATACTCATCCATACCATCATGTGAGTAACCAACCCATGTACCTTCCATGACTTTTTTCACTGCATTTTCATCGCTAATGTCTGTTCCGCTTCCATAAGAGAGAAAGAGAAAAAAGAAAATGATGCTAAAAGACAACAAAGTCTTAGATAGTTTGCTTTTCATAAGGCTGTGGGATTAATTTCATTCTTAAAACACAGATCACAAATGCCCAAAGGCAGATGACATTATCAACTATGTCAAAAGTGCCTTTCAGTATTTTTGAAAGTTGCAATAAATCTATAAGGAAGAACGTCAGTATTGGTATTGTCATCCAATATTTTACAGAGTCAAAGTCATCACTCCATATTATTATTAAAAGTGAAGTGAATGAATATACCCATAGACCATCTGGTAAGGAAAATAATATCCAATCAGGAAGGTTGTACCTTAAAGGATATAAGAAATCTCTTATTAAGTTAGTAATACCGGAAATAGAGATTTCGTCAAACCATGTAAACAAAATCAGTGATTTGCTTCTAAAGGCTATGTATATTAATCCCCCTAACATAAGGGGAAATATTACATTAAATAATATTAACCTTACCTTCTTCAATACACTATTATATAGGTGTTATAAGTATTTCTACGGAATCTTACAATCCTTCACAATGATATTAATGACTTGCATTCCAAGAATCCATGCAACATTTTCTTGAACACATATTACCTGCACCAAGATGCTTATCACCTACAACGCAATCATCACCCAAATGATAATAACCATCTCCGGTGAACTGGTCACCACACCAACTACAAGTACGAGTGCTTTCCGAGGAAGGAGTTGAACTTGAACTACTCGTCCCGTCTGATTTTCCGAAAAACAATCCAATAATAGAAAGTACAACTATTATGGACAAAACTGATTTAAAAAGTTTCCCAATCATGACTTTTAATTTTAATTAGTAATTAGTTACTTATTTTGATTTTTATAATCCTTAACTTGGTTTCCCACTACCCCCACATGCCGGACAAGTCCACCGTAACGGTGGATGACTTGGAGTATGACCAGCGGCTTTTTCCATATTATAAGTCCTGATGCACCCACATTCAATTCCCATATTATTCACTCCAGTTCCACCGCATAAAGGGCAGATTATTTCTCCAGTTCCGTGGCAGGTAGGACAGATGTCATTCTCTCTTTCCATCATTGAATTTATGTCAATAAATCGATTCATTGATGTTAACGATGGGTCTGTTATTGAGCCTTCGAACTCTTCAAAAACAGCACCATTAAAAGCATAGGTATTACCAGTTACAACTGTATCTCTATCTTCAATCTTTGACTTTTCTTCAGCCAAAAGATAGTAATACCCATTATTATTGGTAATATCAGACTGTTTGAACCTCACATTGTAATACGTTTCGTCATATCCTGCTCCGTGTTCTATTGAAAGAATATTGGAAATTTCACCATTAAGGAATGTATATAAATTAGTAAAAGCATTTGTCTCATCCATTCTGGAGTAAGAATTTAAAATGTAAAGAGCATAATTGTTCGGGGCAATCCTAATCCAAGTGACATTACCCGTGAAGTTATAACTTGCGAAGGCTATAGCTTTGTTTGTCAATCTCCATCCCCCTTTATTTTCAAATTCAAAAATACTTACATATGCCTCAGTCGACATGTAACTATCTGTCAATTTGGATAACACAAGTCCACTTATTAATTTCTTATTGTCTAATTTGACTTCCTGAAACTTTATCAGACGATGAATCAAATCCTCTGAATAATCTACTTCGTATTCAAATTCCCAATCAGCATACTTTTTCAGTTCATCCATTACAAGGTTGGTAGCAGAAGCCTCATCCCATTGATCTGATGAATCCTCTATAACAGGTACAGTAGATGAAATATTCTTAGCCTCATTTAAGTCATGCAAACTACTATTGGTAATATCATTTGGATTCTGGTTAGCATTAACTTCTGCACTGGTACTAATAGAACTTTTCACCCTATTACATGCTGAGGTTAAGGCAAATGAAAGAATTAATGATGTGATTATTACCCCATAAAGGAAAAATTGCTTTTTCATGGTTAAATTCCAATTAGTTAATACTGTTAGAATATTTCAATGTGCTTTTTAAAGCATTCATTATTAATTAACATATTAAGAAAACACAAAGGCAACACCGAAATCGTGGAGAGTTTTTTCGAATACGCTAAGAATTTCTTGTGTTAGTAACCTGATTTAAATTGATATAACTATTTGAATAACTGATAATCTTCAATTTTTATTGTACAAGGAATAATAAACGTTTTGGTTGCAAGAAAAGGATGCATTGCAAATCAGTAAGATATTTTTTTAAGCATTGAACAGAACTACCGAAGGCAAGTCTTCATTGAAAAAAATCCAATGGTAAAGTCAGAAAAAAGGCGGTTCACCAACGAATTGAACCGCCTTTTATTCATTTCAAATAATAGTGTTGATTACCATCCACCTTCATGGTAAAGAGCATCTACCTCCTCGGGAGTTATTACCCGGTTATATAGACGAACGTCATCAAGGTAACCTTTGTACCAGTCACTACATGAAGACCCCCATTGATACGTTCCAAAGTTCAAATAGACAGTCTGGTTACAGAAAACACTTCCAGCACCAGTAGCCTTGCTTTTCCATTGTCCGTTAATATATAAGTTGACCTCGCTGCCGTTGTAAACTATAACTACATGTGTCCAATCACTGCAATCGACAACAGCACTTGTTCCAATGCCATATCCATCAGAAGCGTCAGAAAGATAAAGTCCACAATCTACACCATCTTCTGTTTTTCCAATCCTATATGAATTTCTGCTACCCGTGGATATTATTTGACCACTTGTGGCAGTACTCTTCACCCAACAGGAAACAGAAATCCGATCTTGCACTATTAGAGAATTACCGATGTAGATTTTATTGTTGATGCCATTAAAGTAATATGCACTGTTGTTTGTGCCAAAACGGTCAGGACTAAGGACAGCACCTGTCACAGTCCCATTATAATTATTCACGCTCTCATCATTAGCGTTTCCATTGAAGGGGTAATAAGCAGACAAACCACTCGTAGGCGGGGGTGGATATAGGGTTGTAAATGTCATGTCACTACCATATGTCGTGCCCACAGAATTAACTGCCTTCACTCTGAAGTGATATGTTGTTCCTGCTGTAAGTCCTGTTAAGTTTGCGCTAACGTTCGTAATTGCATTTCCAGTCACAGGACTCTGAGAAGCGTTAACTGTCTGTCCATAACTTGTCGTTGTGCCGTATTCAAATGTAACTGCTGTTGATACCATATTTGCGTTAACAGTAGCGTTTAGCGTTGCACCCGTTGCTGTTTTATTGGTTGCAGCCATAGTTGTGGCAGTTGGGGCAAGACCAGCCGTAGTAAATGTCATATCACTCCCATAAGTTGTACCCACTGAATTAACTGCTTTCACCCTGAAATGATATGTTGTACCTGCAGATAGTCCAGAAATATTTGCACTTACATTAGTATTTGAACTGCCTGTCACAGGACTCTGAGAAGCGGTAACAGTCTGTCCATAACTGGTTGTTGTACCATACTCAAATGTAACCGTTGTTGATGCCATGTTTGCATTCACAGAAGCGTTTAGTGTTGCGCCTGTTGATGTTTTATTCGTTGCATCCAGAGTTGTGGCGGTTGGAGCAAGACCTTCTGTAGTAAAAGTCATATCGCTTCCATATGTCGTACCTACAGAATTTACCGCTTTCACTCTGAAATGATAGGAAGTCCCTGCAGTAAGTCCGGTAATACTTGCACTTACATCAGTGTTTGTCATTCCTTCAACAGAACTTGGAGAAGCGGTTACCGTCTGCCCATAACTCGTGGTCGTTCCATATTCAAATGTCACTGTAGTTGACGTATTGTTTGCATTTACAGTACCGTTTAATGTTGCACCAGTTGTTGATTTACTTGTTGCAGCAGAAGTGGTTGCTGCCGGTGGTATTCCTGCTGTGGTGAAGGTCTTATCCTCACTATAAGTAGTACCTATGGAATTTACTGTTTTTACACGGTAATGATAAGTCGTGGCTGGTAATAATCCTGAGATTTCAGCCATCACATTAACCATAGTATTTCCGGTTACTGGACTTGGAGAGGCTGCTGCAGTACTTCCATAACTTGTTGTCAATCCGTACTCAAAAGTCACTGTGGTTGATAAGTCGTTGGGATTGACTGTCGCATTTAGTGTAGCAGTTACAGCAGTTACGTTTGATGGCGGTTGAGTTAGACCTGAAGGTGCTTGTCCCAATGTCAGAAATGTCATATCAGCACCATAAGAAGTGCCAACAACATTTGTTGCATAGGCTCTTACATGATAAGTAGTGCCAGCATCCAATCCTGTTAGATTGCTTACAAACTGCCCAGAACTTACACTTTCATTAGTTTTTGAACCTTCAATTGTGGGATTCTCAGTTTTACCCCAGCAGACTCCATTTGCGGTTATTGTTGATCCACCATCATCAGCAATAACACCACCACTGGTCGCAGTTGTTGTTGTTATTTTAGAAGCGGGGGTAGTAGATAATGAAGGTTTTGTCGCTGGTTCTTCTTTTTTACAGGCTGAAAAAGCCAGAAATGTCATTATCAATAATGATAGAAAAATTGATTTTCTCATGTCCTTATAGTTTATAATTATTATTAATTTTTGTACTGATTACCATCCACCTTCATGAAATAATGCTTGTATTTCATCATTTGTCAGTATCCTATTATAGAATCTAAGATCATCAGTAGCGTAAGAACCATCTTCCCAATCGGCAGCACCAAATGCAAACAGAGTTGCTGAACTACTATTAATGTTATACAAAGCATAATGATATGAGTTTACTATTTCTGTAAGTAAAATTCCATCCTGATAAATCTTAACCCCATTCAATGAAGTACCAAACGAAGTTGAAAATATATAAACATAATGATGCCAAACATTATCATTTGGTTTTGATGCCTTGTAAGATACTGTAGCATTGCTTATATCTAAATGTGCAATATCATTTACACCAATGGCTGGATTTATTGCTGGGGCAAATGATGTACCGTACCCACCACCATAGTGACAAATACTTCCACCATTTTCTTGTTCACTGATTTTCACCCAAAAGGATATTGATCTGTCAGCATTTCCGAGTACTCCCGAAAAAGATGTGTTTATTCGATCCACTCCTGTGAAATGATATGCTTTGTTTTGTTGGTTAAACCTATCTGTGGTCAGAGTCGCACCTGCTACTGTTCCGTTAAAATTATTCCCACTTTCATCATTAGCATTTCCATTAAAAGGATAATACACAAGTAAGCCATCGGTCGGTGGCTCTAAAGTTGTAGTAAAGGAGACTTGATTACCATAAGAAGTTGCCACGCTATTTGTTGCATACGCTCTTATATAATAAGTAGTATTGGGTGTCAATCCTGTAATGGAACTTGAGAAAATACCGATTCCAGTGCCATCGACTGTTTTAGTAGCAAGTGCAATAGTTGGATTAACACTTGTGCTCCAACATACCCCACGAACAGTTACTGCCGCTCCACCATCTGAAGTTATGTTTCCCCCGGTTTTACAAGCATTATAGGTTACATTTGTAGGAGTCTTAGTAGTTATAGTCGGCACATTAAGAGTTGTAAAGGATAAATCATTACCATTCAAAGTGCCAAGAGAGTTTACTCCTTTTACCCTGAAATGATAAGTTGTTCCCTTAGTCAATCCAGTTAGTATGGCATTCACATTAGTATCGGTATTTCCAGAAACCGGACTTTGGGTTGCTATGACAGAATTTCCATAACTTGTAGTTGTTCCATATTCAAACGTCACTGCCGTTGATAAGTAATTTGCATTGACAATCCCCTTTAATGTTGCTCCGATTCCCGAAATGTCTGTAGCCGCTTGTGTCGTACCAGTTGGTATTCCGCCTAATGTTGTAAAGGACATGTCAGAACCATAAACTGTCCCAAGAGAATTTACTGTCTTCAATCGGAAATGATAAGTTGTCCCTGCTGTCAGACCTGAAATTTCTACACTGACATTTACCACATTATTGCCTGTAACAGGATTTTGTGTTGCGATTGCAGTTTGTCCATAACTTGTGGTTGTACCGTATTCAAATGATACATTAGTGGAAAGTAAGTTAGGATTAACTGTGCCGTTTAAAGTTACACCCGTTGCAGAAACATTAGATATTGAACCCGTTACACCAACAGGTGCTTGCCCTAATGTTGTAAATGACACATTCGAACCATATGCCGTTCCGGCTACATTTGTCGCATAAGCACGCACATGGTAGGTTGTTCCACCATTTAGACCAGAAATGTTACTTACAAATTGACCAGTACCAATATTCTCAGATGTTTTTGAATCTGAGATTGTAGGATTTTCCGAAATACCCCAACACACTCCACTTGAAGTTATTGTTGCTCCACCATCATCTGCAATTTCTCCACCACTCGTAGCAGTTGTTACTGTGATATTAGTTGTGGGTGAAGTTGATAATGAAGGTTTAGTTGCAGGTTCTTCCTTCTTACAGGCGGTTGCAAATAATAGAAGAATTACTGCAATAAGTGTCAGATAATGAAAAACATGTTTTTTCATGACTAAATTTCTTATAGTTAGTAATATTTTTAAATGATTAATATGGTTTATAATGAGTGTATTGCAGAGATGCAGATTAAGGTCAATGCTGACAGAACAATATTAAATATGACAAGAGTCTTATTCATAGTTTTAAGTATTTAATGTCTTTCAGTCTGATTCAAATTGACATAACTACCTAAATAACTAAATGTATTTAGTGTTTATTGCACGAGTGATTGTTTAAGGTTAGATAGAAGGAAAATAGGCGGCACACCAATTGGGAATTTTGTCTCGCTGCATACCCTTTTGTCAAGGGTGGTGTACCGCCTGATGGTCAAGTCGCCCCGACCCTGTATGAGAAAAAGGCGGCACTAAGAAATATAAATATTACTGTCTGATAAAAGAAGTTGAAGAAAGTGTCGCCTTTTAAACATCAAATAACCTTAGTGCCCAGCAGTCCTGATAGATCATGTTCATTTGAATAGAAAAAACACTCTTAAACTGCGAAACACATATCGAAATTACAACTAAATTGAGAAATTGTCAACTTTCACTTTTTAAAAATAACGATGAGTAAAATAACTTTTACCCGGCAAGAACTATATGACTTGGTGTGGTCAACGCCAATGTCAGCCATATCGGTTAAATACGGAATATCGTTCCACAAACTGAGAAATGCTTGCTTGAAAATGAACATTCCCCTTCCTGATTACGGACATTGGATGAGAGTCCAACATAAAAAGCCAATTCACATAAAAAACTTACCCAATAACAACCCCAGTGTATCTGTGATAACTTTTATCAACGATACTGACCCAGATAAGGTCACCAAAAGAGCAACAGAAGGTCGCAATGATTTTAAGAAGAAACTATTGTCTGATAAAAAGTTGCCATTTACTGTCCCATCAAAACTGCGCAATCCCGATCAATTAATTGTTGCTGCTTTGAATGATCTTACTAATGAGAAACATCCAGATTACAGTACCGGATTAATAACCACATCCGGGGGCATCCTTGACATTACTGTCGCTCCAAAGAATGTCCAAAGGGCATTACGCTTCATGAATGCTTTAATCGGACTCGTGATAGGCAGAGGTCATGAGGTGAAGATTACGGACAATGGAACTTGTGCAATCATGTTTGGAGAAGAAATTGTAATCTGCCTTCAAGAAAAACTCCGAATTGAGGAAACCAAAGATAAATATGGTTGGAGAAGCCGTCAGTACTTCCCGTCTGATGTTCTGACATTTCGAATGTGGAAAAATCACAGGCATCGGCAAAAAATATGGGGTACTGGGAAACAGGTGATTGAGGAATTGCTACCTGACATTCTGGTCAGTATGGAAATGCTGGCAAAGAAAGAAAAAGAAGAACGAATCAGACGTGAAGAAGACCACAAGATTTGGCTGGAAAAACAGAAAGTTGAAAAAGAAAAAAAGGAGCGGATTGAAAATGAATTTAAGCAGTTTAAGACCCTGTTTCGGCAAGCCAACTTATTACATAAAACCAACATTCTCAGAGAATATGTGAAAGCAGTGGAAGCACACGCTATACTAAACGGAGATATATCAGGAGAACTTAGAGAATGGATTGCGTGGGCGACAAATAAAATTGATTGGTTTGATCCGTTGATCACCAAGGATGACCCGATGTTGGATGACAACTTCAGAAAAACCCTGTACCAAGAAATAAAGGAAGGACGGATTTAGTTTATTTACTCTTTCTCCAGTTTCATTGTGGTATTGGATTCGGCAGACTCCAAAGTCCAATTCTATTAATTCTGGGATATTCTTCGTCACCTGCCTATTAATATTTCATGGGATATCAATAAAATACAAAGAGCAACAACTACAATACCATTCCCATTAACAATAGATAAGTCATTTCAAATATAAAGATTATGAGTGCTTTTTATTTGTAATTTTAATCGATAGAGTCTTCGAAAATGGAAATGATGACCCCTGATGAGAGTAGAGCAATTGCCCGTGATATGCATGAAAAACCCGCTACGGACTTACCATTTGAAGATAGAGCCAAGATTCAACAGATGTGCCTTAGCGGCAAAATTAGAACCTATTCTCAATATTTAACCCAAAAGAAAAAACTCCTGAAGGCAAGAGGAATAGATTGCGATAATTTACTCGACTCATAATAATGGAATTACCGGATAGGATAAAAACCTTCATAGAAAACTCAAAATGGACGTATGCAAAAACTTATGCTGATACTTGGCAACATGAATATATTGTTCAGGAAAAAGTTGATACTGAATTATTCTCGGAATTCGCACAACACATCGACAATTATGGTTATAAATCAATGTTTTATCAAATAGTTGTATTGTATTATGATTATGAAAACTATACTTACTGGCATATGGGGAATATTATAAATCGCTGCCTATATTCAGATACCTATCAAAGACGTGAACTTGATGGCAGATTGCCAAAAAATGAAAAATCATAGTTTATGGAAACCTTCTTGGGACAGTTCTATTCGAGGATTAAAGGCACACAAGAAGATATTGCATCAGAAGGTCTTGCTTACATTTTGCAGCGTGCCGAAAATAGAAAAGAATCAAAAATAAGTTACATGAAACATTGAAGGGGTACGCTAAAATAATTTGCCATGCTTGAAAAAGATATTGAAAACCTGATTGCGCAGCATCCAGATGAGTTCTTCCCAAACTCTGGGTTTATGCTTGTAGGACAGCAAGTTAAACTTGGCAAATGTTATGCAGATATTATCTTTAATGATAGGTACAACAGGAAAATAATTGTTGAGGTTAAACGTGGTATACTTTCACGAGACGCTTCAGGGCAAATAATGGAATATTATGGACTATTGAAAACGGAACGTCCTGATGATTTTGTCGAATTGATTTTGTGTGCAAACATTATTCCCACTGAAAGAAGGAAGTTCTTGGAGAATGTCGGGATTGAGTGCAAAGAACTTGGATTTAATGTATTAAACCAAGTTGCAGAAAAAGTTGGTTACAAGTTCATTGAACGTCCAAAAAAACAATCTGTAGTCGAAGACGTTGGATTGCCGACAACTGACAAGGTCTGGATTTTCCAAGCCAATCCTCAACGTTATGATATAATGAATGCTCTCGCTGATATCGAGGTAACAAGCAATGAGGTTCACTGGGAAATCAATCAACATAAATCAGATATATTTAAGGAACATATCGCTTTAATTTGGCTATCAGGAAAAGAAGCCGGAATTTATGCTATTGCTGAAATACTTACAGACCCTGAAGTAATGGCAGAAAATAGAGCCGAGAAAAAATATTGGATTGACATTGCTGATCAGGTGGGGGAAAGGCTTCGTGTTAAGATGAAAATACTAAGAAACCTGCTGCAAAATCCTATAACAAAGGAGGCAATAAAAAATATAACTGGACTTCGGGGTCTTAGTATCTTGAAACAGCCACGTGGGACTAATTTCCCAGTAAGAGTTGAGGAATGGAATCTTATAATGCGAATTATTGAAAAATAGCAGTGATTTCCAAGAGCATGCATTTCCCCGGATAGAAGATCATTAAATGATCTTTATGGATTTAAATATCCACCACAATAAAAGAAGGCAGTTCCAATGGAATGTATTCCTCTGTTGGTCTGATTTTTATGTAATCTTTCTGTTCGGTATCCCAGAGGAAACCGGGTCTTACTAATGTATACCTGTTTGGAGCGGCAACTGATTTAATAAAGCAATATCCCCAAGGTGACTTGTAGATGATATTACCTTCTGTAGCATGTAGATCGAATTTTTTATTGGTAACCCGGAGTATTACCTTATGAAAAACCGGGCAAATGTCTCTATTAAATCTTGCAATATTTTCATGCAGTGAACTGGCTCTGTGCTTTAGTTCCCTGATCCGGTTTTTCAACCCAGCCTTAAATACATGGTACTTTTCGGTATTGTTTACTGCATCTTTCCATCCAAGGTAATGCATTGCGTTTAAAGTCAAAGTATAAAAATAATGCATCTCCTTCTCAGACCAGTTGTTATTAAGCAAACAAACAATGGTGTTTATCAAAGCATCATGTCCTAATTGTTCGACCTTTAACTTTGTGTATTCAAACTCGTATTCCTTGTACCCTAACCGGACTAATAATAAAAACTCGCCAATGATATTCAGGCAGCAACCTTTTACATTATCGTTATCATAATTTTCTGTGAAAGGAATGTATGTGAAAAAGTGTTGTTGGTCATGCTCAACGTACTTTTCGGTTTTACCACCATATTCATGAATTAATTCAATAAAAATCAGATACCTTGTTAGATCAGTTAAGGTTGGTTTATATGGTGTCCCCCGTGTCTTACCATACAGAATATCGTGCTGGTATCTGGATAAATTGCTGAAATAGTTTAACAATTTCCTTCTCTCGGAAGAAAGCATATAATGAGATTGATAATGCACTATTTTAATGTCATTGGCTTCATTGCCATTTATGTTGCCCAAATCGTTTTCTTGTTCATCATCCCTAATATCGTTTGTCTTGCCAGAAGAAATCCCTTTGGTTTGAATGAAACGAAGCACATCTAATACTCTCAGGGTTGGTGATGAAAACAAAAGTGCTTTCTCATAATTCGCATCAAATATTGGCTTATATGCTGAAAGGTCATATAACTTATCAGGCTCTTTTTTCTCTTCTTGATTTCGTTTTTTTGAACCACCCGCCTGTATGATGTTTAAACCATCTTCATTTTCAGTTTCGTCAATCATTGCATAGTTAAGCAGATCGAGCACCTTGCTAAGTTCACCGCTTTGTATTTCACTATAAATCCTTTCGATTTCCTCAGTTTGCGGATTGGGATGGGTCTTGGCGAGTAGGAAATAATCTGTTAATAATAACTTATTTGAAAGGTAAGTCCCATCAATATCAGCCAACTGCACGTATTGAAACCCGGTTAGGTCTGGGTCTAACTTTAACTTTATTTCAGGTTCGTATTTTTGAATGATTGAAGAACGGATAATCGTATTGTTTCGATCAAAGAATACAACTTGTAATTGCTGAGACCACGATCCCCTTGAATAAATTATCAGTTCACGGTACAAGTATTCTGCTGCTAACAGGTTTATTATGAACCGGTTATTTTCAAGTATGGTATCATAACCAAAGCGTGAATTTTGTAAAGAGAAGTCAGATATTCTTTTGATTTTATCCCCAGACAATTTAATTCCCAATATATTAAGAAACCCGCCTTCTCCAGATTTTATTAAAATCGAAACTTCTGAATTTGATTTTTCAACGCCAGTAATTCCCAAACCAGCAGAAGTCACGTTGGCACTACCAAGCAAACAATATTCAATACCTTCTGCCGTGATAAAATGAATGATTTTAGCATGTAGTTTCGATTTAACATCTTCAGACCTTGAGTACTGGTTTTTACTTACTCCTACATCATACCAGTCATAAAACATGTAGTTTTCACTTGCTTTCAACGAAGATGGCACAAGTCCGTTTTCATCGATCACAATGTTCATTTTTGACTGCGGGAACAATACTTTCATTTCACTGATTGCTGTTCCGTTTATGTCATAAAAAGGTGATATTGTAGTAATTTCAATGACGTTTTGGTCTTTCAGAACCTCTTTCAGGCGTCCCCATATTGTTGTGGTTTCTGAATTATATAGTAAGGCTATTTCCTCATCCTGTGCCGTTCTACAGAATTGGTAACGGTCTGTCTTGGGCAATTCATTCAGCCATTGAGATTGGTCAATTATCCACTTCGTTGTTTTATCATTAGTCTGTCCCAGTGTGGTTGAAGAAACGGCTGAGAGGTAATCCCATGCTACTGAAAATACTTGGGAGTTCTCCGGGAAACGTACATCAAAATGAAATGCTGCCCAAATCTCTTCATTATTGCCGTTACCGGAATTAGTCAAATTTCCAGACCCGACTAATAGCAGTCCCTCATTCTTCCCAAATAACATCCATAGTTTCGGATGGAAAATCTTATTCTGGAATATTGGATAAAGGGAATAACCGGGAGTAAGTTGCATTTCTTCTCCCGTTGACTGTTTCATTAACTCTGAATAGTAATGTCCATCTATTAAAACATTGATGTTTCTCACCCCACATGATCGCATCCACTTCATTACTTTCATTTCAAAGAAATAAAAGTCGAAACTGAATGTGGTAAGTATGCAAGAATGATATCTCCTGCTACCGATTAATGTCAATATGTTTTCACGATGCAAATTCATCTGTCAGGTAAGAGTATCTCTTGCAATCCGGTAAGCATTTGTTTGTCATTAATGACCTGCAGATCAAACATTATGTTCTGCAACGCATACATCCTCGGAGAGGTATTTCTTGGTGGGAAAATCTCAATAAAGCGTATATATTGTTCTTCAATTATAAACTTGTGAGTAGCCTGAGTCCCATTCCCCATTTTCCTTATTGCTACCATTTGATGCCGATAAATTATTTGCCTTAAAATGAACCGGGTAATGAATTCTTTCAGGGTCTCACTTCTTGCTTCATGTATGGTAAGGATACCGTCAACCATGTTACCATCCCTGATTATTTGCCTTCGAATCATAAATTCTTTCAGGGGATGAAGTTGTTCTTTATTGTTCTTGTAAAGTTGGAATAAAAGCAGAAACCCATTCTTCGCTGCATCAATAGGATTGTCAGATGCACGGGTTTTAATCGAATTCTTAATCTCTTCTTCTGTTTCTTCTACTGGTATCTGCGACAAGACATCCGAAATAATAATTGAATCATCCGGGGTTATATTAATCCCCTTGCAAATTTCTTCAAAGATGTTGGCTGAAAGTTTATCGACAAAGTGTGGTAAATACTGGTCTTGCTGTTGATGGTATAAATTTTGTAAAACTGCCCAAAAAATCGCCCCACAGGCAAACTGCCAATACTCGTTCAGTTGATAACAATACCAGCCGATATGCGTTTCGCTTGCAGGTTCAGGATCATTACCAAGTTTTTTCTGATAACATGTCAGAAGAAACTTATACCAGTTATATATATTATCATTTAATGTCGCTAATTTTAAAAGTGACAGAATGGTTTCCCTTCTGCTGAATGTGAAAAGTTCCTCAATTTCCTGACTTGGTTCGTCTTTATCCAATAGCATCTCTGCATATAAATTCCATTCATCACTATCAGGGTTAATTATCTCAATTGCATAGTAAATAATTAACTCCGGGATATCGGAATGATAAAGTTTCCCGGTCTTGATATTTGTATAAAATAATTCTTTGATCTCAGGTGATAAGGTACTATCAAATGCTTCCGCCAACTGTTTCCCAGATACCTTCTGTCTCTGGTGTGGCTGGCTTATGTTATAAATGATATCTCCGTCCTCATTAATTGCTGTTACAACAAGTGCAAGAGTCTGCATTGCACCTGAGTAATACTGTCCAAAAGCACCGGACGGATACTTCCAATATGTTGTTTTTGATAGGTCATCCCGATCTGCTCCATCAGCCAAATCAAAATATTCATCCTTTACTGTGGTAAGTAAAGTAGTGGCAAAATTGCTCCCAGTGATCTGTTGAACATTTTTTCGCTGGCTTTGCATCATTAATGCGATCATTAATTCTGCCCTTCTTATAAAACGGTATTGCTCTGTTGAATTCCCCTTCTTTTCTCTTTTAAAATAGAAATCCAGTAACCAACAATAAAATCCATAATACCTGAGCCTGTTTGTTAAGTTTGAAATGCCGGGCAATAATGAAGAATACGTTGCTTCAGATGTGGTCTGAAGTCCTAAAGGATCAAGACCCATTATTAGGTTTATGGATGCTCCCCAGAATGGGAAGAGTGATTTACCTTTTTGTAGAACAGCCATAATAAATATAAAATTGTGATAATAAGATATGTAAACGCATGAAAATCAAACTTTTTAAATTTGAATGTCATCCATCTACGGTTAAAAATACTAATTTTATATTTAACTGAAGTTTCGCAAGTAAGAAAAAGTTAAGAAATGTCATAAAAAGAAGCACTGGGAGTTTTCAGATATCTCTGAAAATCAGTATATTTAAAGTGACAAAACAAAAAATAACTGATCCCAATG
>Ga0208040_1002076_pt1 | contig 18423 bp, 23 predicted proteins | sample AD_UKC083_MetaG_FD_184431 | JGI IMG/M metagenome (GOLD analysis project Ga0208040, IMG submission 184431) | Active sludge microbial communities of municipal wastewater-treating anaerobic digesters from USA - AD_UKC083_MetaG (SPAdes) (version 2) | ecosystem: Engineered > Bioreactor > Anaerobic >...
TATCGGGCGCACCTGCTCGATCTTTTTCTCGGTTTTATCGAAAAATTGATCGAGGCTTGCCATTTCAGCCGGTGGGCGGTCGGTGTCGCAAATTAAAGCTGGGTTTTTACAGGGACGCCATAAATTTTTTCAATATCTTCGCGTTTCATGAAGATATGTGTAAAATATACCCCCTCAAATTAATAGCAAAATTTTTTTCTTGTTGAAAAAAAAAACACCTGAGTAGTTACGTTCGTCTTTTGTCTTTGCCGAGGAGGTCACGGATGGGACCAGCTTCCAGATATTCGGCCAGATCGGCATAGGGTATAGCCACAATCCGGATATGTCCGACTGGACGAAGTGGCTGGCCGACGACCTGGCGGATGATCTAAACAACATCGTTGGCTCGAACTCTTTTAAATCGGATAACACCCCGGCCAATGTGGCATTTGGCGGGGAGCTCGAGCCCAGGCTTTTTATCGGCTCCGTGGGGTTCGGCGCGGCCGGGGGATTCTATACGGTCAAAGCGGAATCCAAGGTCGAATCAAAAAGCTGGTCGGACTCGGCCACCTACAGCCTGAGGCTGAACGTGATTCCGATAGCGGGAACCCTGTATTATCGCAAAGCGATGAGCGACTCCGGTTATCTTGTGTTTGGCGCTGGGGCTGGTTATTACATGGCTACGATGAAAGCGGAAATTGAGGACAAGGTTTCGATCGGTCCCGATTTCAACAATTCGATGACGTTAAAAAATACCGCCATAGGCTATCACGCGAAAATCGAATACAATCATCTGCTGTCCGGTTCGGCCATTATCTACGGTGGACTGCTGGGCCGATATGTCGAGTTTGATAAATTCGAAAAGAACGGCGTATGGCTTATAAACAAGAACGGTTCCGACCTTACCGCCGGTCTCACCGGTCTGAGCGTATACCTGGGGCTTGGCCTGATCATCTGACGGGCCATTTCGTTTCGGCGGCTGCCGGTTCAAGGCGCCGGCGCCGCCTGCGAAAAGTATAAATCCAGTTTTCGGGAGCATGCAATTTAGACAGAGGGTATTGCGATGACCAAGATATGCGCCTTAAAGACATTTTTATTCGCTGTTCTGTGCTTCATCATCATTGGCGCGCGGGAGGCTTCCGCGCTCGGTTTCGGGATATACGGCCAGTATAAAACGGCGTCGCCCGAGCTCAACAGCAATTATATCGATCCCGATCCGATGCTGCTGGGCTGGGAGGAGGATGCTGATGCCACGCGGAACCTCTTCGGGCTCGGTCTGTTGATCGACACGGCCGTGGCAAAGGACAAATTGTTCAACTACCGTCTCCAGCTTGGAGTGGCGTTCGGAAGCCTTTCGATAGACGGTACGCAGTACGATAAATCAATCGGTCTGACCGAATATCATATGTATCACTCGTTCGGTTTCGGGATTGTGCGCACCGACGGCCTTCGTTTGTGGTTCGGACCGCAGCTTGGGCTGGGACAGGCCAGGGGATCGTATTCCTATGCCGGAAAATCGGGCATGGAATATATCGAAACCTTCGCGAGCATAGGCGCGGTGCTCGGGCTTAATATCCATGTTTCCGAAAGAGCATCCTTCGGCTTTTCGGGCGGGGCGAGGAATAATTTTGCCGAGGTAAAAATTTCAAACGACAGCGATCTGTATTTCATCTACAACGGTTCGAACGGCGGTCTTGAGATGTTCGCAGACGTGGCGCTTATACTGCGTTATGAATAGCGGCGTCAGCCGGTTCGGCGTTTTTCGCAGAGCATGAGGTAGCGGTGTTCGTTCAATTCGCCGGGCCGGATGACATCGAGTCCGATATCCCCGAGGATCTTTCGCGGCGGCAGGAGCTCCCTTCGGACGGGGCTGTCGAGCCGCTCCCTGTTTTTGGGGTCGAAACGATGAGCACTCGCGTGTCCTCCGGCCGGCCTCGATTTTCGGTATTTCACTCGCGCCCGGTCAGAACGAGCTTTAGCGCCAGCGAGGCGAACACAAGGCCGGCGGTCCTGTTGAGCGCCGTTTCCCAGCGGCCCGAGCGGGCGAGGCGGCGGCCTATGGCTCCCGCGAGCTGGCTTATAAGGCCGAACACCGCAAGCGTAACTAACATGAAGACGGCGCCGAGGAGCACCACCTGAGGGGCTATGGCGCCGTTTCTCGGGTCCGTAAACTGCGGCAGAAAGGCCAGAAAGAAGAGGGATACCTTGGGGTTCGTGACGTTCATGATGATGCCCCTGCGGTAGAGCGCCCAGCGCGGGAGCATGCTTGCCCCGTCGGTGCGGATGCCTCCGCCGCGCGCCCTGAACGATTTCCAGGCCAGGTATGCGAGATACGCGGCGCCTATGTATTTAAGAATATTGAAGGCAAGGGCCGAGGTCTGAAAGATCGCGGCTATTCCAAGCGCTACGACCGCCGTATGGACTATGAGGCCCGTGCAGAGTCCAAGGGTGATGACGAAGCCGGCCGCCCTTCCCATGGTGATGGACTGGGCGAGCACGAAGATGTTGTCCGGGCCTGGAGCGAAGGCGAGCGCCGTGGAGGCCGTTACGAACATGGCGAGGGTATTTAGTTCGATCATCGAGGCGTGTTCCCTTTATCGAATGGGCGCGGAGGGTCCGCGTCCGCAGCACTTTTTGTATTTAAGCCCGCTGCCGCATGGGCACGGATCGTTGCGTCCGATCGCCTTTTCCCGCGCCGCGAGCCGCGTCCGCTCGAGCGCCTCCTCCCTTTGTCTCCAGTCGGTGATTATCCTTTTAAACCCTTCGTCGGCGTGCTTCAAAAACGTCTTAAAGGCCACGCAGAAGTGGTTGTTCCCACCGTCGCGCGGGTCGCGCAAGCGGTCCTTTGGGCAGCCCCCCCGGCAGAGCTCGAGCCAGCCGCACTCCAGGCAAGGCTCGGGGAGAGCGGACTTTTGCCGGGCGAAGCGGTCCTGTGCGGGGGAGTTGAGCATCTCCTCGAGGTTTCCCTCCATTACGTTTCCCAGGCGCCATTCGGGCTCCACGAAGAAGTCGCAGGCGTACACCTCGCCGTTATGCTCCACAACGAGGTAGGGGCCGCATTCTTCCATCAGAGTGCATTCCGAGGGAGGGAGTCCGGCGTAGGCGAAGAGGAGCGACTCGAAGAAGCGCACGGATGTCGTGGGCATGCCGTTGATGAAATCCGCGCGCCAGAGGTCGAAAATCGTTATGAGAAATTTACCGTAATCCTCGCCGGAGACCGAAAACGGCGCGGCCCGCGAGGGGTCGAGCGGGTCGGGCTCCACGCACGGGATGAACTGCATGTAGGGGAGCCCCGCCTCTTTTAAAAAGCCGTAGATCTCCTCCGGAAAGCGGACGGAGTACTCGTTCACCACTGACAGGGCGTTTACGGCCACGCCTTCGTCGAGCATGAGGGCCGCCGCGTCGCGTACCCTCGCCCAGGTGGGGCCGCCCGCGCGGGTACGGCGGTAGCGGTCGTGCACGTGCTCGGGGCCGTCTATGGAAAGCCCCACGAGGAAGTCGTTTTCCCGGAAGAGGCGCGCCCACTCCCTGTCGACCAGTATGCCGCCGGTCTGCATGCCGTTACCGACGGTCTTCCCCTGGCCGTAGCGCTTCTCGAATTCCACGGCCTTTCGATAAAAGGCCGTTCCCATGAGGGTCGGCTCCCCGCCCTGCCAGCTCAGCGACACCTCCTGGTACGGCCGTGCCATAAGCTGGCGTACGGTCTCCTCGAGCACCGCCTCGCTCATCCGGTGAACGCCTGTTTGCGGAAAAAGCGCCCCCTTTTCGCTGTAAAAGCAGTATCCGCAGGCCATGCCGCAGTCGGGCCCGGCCGGTTTAATGAGGATGTTTGCAAGAGGCCTTCGAATCATTCGAGGATCAACGTCCTTTCTATTGGTTCAAGTTCGATGGAAATCATCCGGCGATTAATGGAGCTTTCCATGCGGCCGCTCCAATTATTAGCAAGCAGTCCTGTTCATCCTTTTCGTGTTCATTTTGTCCTCGGCATATGGCCGGATACGAGCGTCGGAATCCGGCCTCTTCAAATTTCGGTCTCCGGGGCGAAGTAGAACATGCGCGGAATCGGATGTAAACAATATTATTCGGAGCATCGCGTCCATATAGGGCGAATCATCCGGCGGCGGAGGTCCGTTATGCGCTATTATGAGACACCGCTGGATTCGTCGCTACAGGCGAGCACCTTCGCGATGAGTTCCTCGGTGGTCCAGGGTTTTCTGAGCACGGCGCTTACCCCCGCGTCGCGAAGGGTGCGTTCGATGGCCTCGTCGCTCGCATAGCCGGTTATCATGATCGAACGGACTTCGGGGTGCGTGGCTTTAAGTTTGATAAGGAACTCATCGCCTTTGACCCCGGGCATGAGCCAGTCGGAAATGACGAGGGCCACGGGTATATCGTTTTCCGAAAGCTCGTCGATGACCTGGAAGGCTTCCTCGGCGCTCATGGCGCTTTCGCATATAAATCTGTCTCCCAGCCTGCTCTGAATTTCCTGCTTGAGAGAGAGCACGATGATGGCCTCATCATCGACGCAGACTATCGCCTTTTTCGGTTCCATTCCGCTCTCCTGTGGCTGTTCATGCCCGGTGCTTGCTTTGGGGCGGCATACGGTCGAGGGCCGTTTTCAATGATTCAGGATGAGGGAGAATTCGGGCAATGTAAAGCAAAAAGCGGGCGTTAGGAACGTTCTTTTTGGGGATCGTCCGCGTTCGCGGCGCAAAGGTACACACGGAAGACGGTTTTTTGGGGCTCGCTTTCGAACTCGACACGCCCCCCGGCCCCCTCCACGATGGAGCGGACAATTTCGAGCCCCAGGCCAATGCCCTCGCCGTGCTTTTTGGTCGTGAAGAACGGGTCGAATATCCGGTCGGCTATCTCTCCGGGTATGCCCTGCCCGGTATCGGCGAACGACACCATCACCCATTCATCCTCGCGCTTTGTAGTTATGTCAAGCGTGCCCTTGTAATCCATGGCCTGAAGGGCATTGTTGATGAGGTTGATCCAGACCTGGTTAAGCCTGTCGCGGTTTCCGGTGACGAATGCGTCGCCTGCAAAGTGCCTTTTTACCTTAACGCCGTATTTTAGCCTGTTCTGGTAAAGGGTAAGGATTGTCTCGATCTCCTCGTTTATGTCGATTGTTGAGACGGCGTCGTCCGTCTCGCGGCGCAGATAGCTGTTCAGCGCGCCGACGACGTGCGAGGCCTTGTCTGCACCCAGCGCGATGATTTCACAGAGCCGGCGAAGGAGCACGATGCTGGAGACGGCCGAGAGGATCTCGTCCCGGCGCTCGTGTTTCATGAGGTCCATGAGCTCCGGCAGCCGCTCTTGCAATCCTATGTCGCTGATGGTATTAAGAAGGGCCGGAGAAGCTTTTATGCCTGAACCTTCAAGCAGGGATTTAATCCCATTTCTCGCGCCCCGGCCCAACTGTCGGTTGAGGTCCACCGCCTGCCGCAGGCCATCCCCGGCGAGCTCGTTGAACCAGCGCCGCTCCTTCTTGTTGAGCTTCGCAAGAAAGCCGGGCAGGGCGGGCAGGCGATCGCCGATTAGCTCGATGATGGACCTGTTGGAGGAGAGGATGGCCCCAAGCGGGGTGTTGAGCTCGTGCGCGATTCCGGCGGCGATTTGACCCAGGGCCGCCAACTTTTCGGCCTGCACAAGCTGCTTCTGCGCCCGGCCGAGATGGGTGAGTGTGCGCTCGAGCTCGGCATTCGCTTCGAGGAGCTTGCTGTTGGCGGCGCTAAGCTCCTCCGTACGATCGAGGACCTTTTGCTCCATCTCGCCGTAAAGGGCCTTAAGCTCCTCCTCGGCTTTTTTCAGCTCCGTGATATCCAGTACAATACCGTCCGAGATCACGTCCCCATTGTCGAGAAGGCGGGGCCGGGAGATGATGTGCCGCCAGGCCTCCTCTCCGGATCCGAGTATGAAGCGGACTACGGTGTCATATATCGTGAGATCTTCTATGGACTTTTTTTCTTCCAGCATCATGCGTTCATAATCGTCGGGGTGTACTTGACGATCGATAAGCGAGGCATCGGCGAGGGCCTCTCCCGCCGATATGCCGTGGAGGCTTTGCACCCCCGCGCTCAGGTAAGTAAAACGGCGCGAGCCATCCTTAGCGCTCAGAAGCTGGTAGATTATCCCTCCGGGCAGATTGTCGCCTATGGCGCGCAGTCGCTCCTCGCTTGCTATAAGCGCATCCTCCATTAGTTTGCGCTCGGTATAGTCGTAGATAAACGAGAGCATGATCCGCCTGCCGCCCAGAGCGACGGTTTCGGCCGACCACAGAACGTCCCTTCGCGCGCCTGTTTTGGTAATTAATCGAACCGGGATGTTTCGAAACGAGCCTTTGCCTCCAATAATCTTGCCCATTTTCGTGCGTAAATCGGGGTCCTCCCAGATCCCCAGGTCGTAAGAGGTGGCCCCTATGGTCTCCTCGCGCGTGTGCCCCAGTATTTTAAGCCAGCTCTCGTTTGCGTCGATAAACCTTCCGGTTTCTATTTCAGATAGCACCAGGGGGGCCGGGCTGGCCCGGAAGGCCGTGGAGAAGCGCTGTTCGCTCCTCTCGAGCCTGCGGTTAAGGGCGATGAGCTCCTCGTTCTGCGCCTCGAACGCCTCGGAGGTCGCCTTGAGCTCCTCCATGGCGGCCCGCAGCTCCTCATTTGTGGCCGCGAGCTCGTTGCCCCGGTCCAGGGAGAGCTCTATGGATTCCTCCAGCCGCCTTATGAGGTAGCGCAGAGATACGGCTATGCCCATAATGGCCGCGGCGGCAATGAGTATGCGGTTAAGAAAGGCGGTCGCGTCGCTTCGAAGCGCCGTGAGTACTCCGAGCCTGTGGAGGACGGCCAGAGAGAGATAGGAGCCGAGCGACGCGGCGAGGACTATGGCCTGGGCGCCGCGCTTCTGGAGCATTGCGCTGAGCACCACCGTCAGTACATATAACAACACGGCGGGCGCGCCCATGCCGCCGATAAAATTTCCGTAGAAGGCGGCGAGGAAGATGGTCGCCACCGGAACATGCCGCGCAATCCTCCAGTTTCCGCGGTTCGACATATACCATCCGCCGGAAAAAAGCGCGGTGAAGCACGCGAGTATAACGGCCGTGTCAACAGGAACCGAGGCGGTAAGGAGTCCCGCCAGGGCCAGAACCGTAAATATCCCTGAGATGGCCGCCATTACGAAAAGCACCCTATTGGTCATTCGCCTGTAGCGGGCCTCTTCGAAATGGCCTGAAGTCCATTCGGAGTTTAGCTCCGGAAGCCGCCTTTCATTTGATCCTACGGAACGCTTCCCCTTTCGATCTATTTTGGGCCAGCGGTTTTGCCCCTTGTTGTCGCTCGCGGGTCCGATTTTCTTTCCTCGGCGCTATTTTTTTTGTTTCTCTGTGTGTCACGGATTGCGCGAAAATGAAAGCTTTTTTTTGCCGGAGTACCCTCCGCACCTCAGTCGTAATCGTATCTCAGGAAGCTGTCGTTGTTTAGGTCCTCGAAGGCGCGTCTAAGCTCCTCGCGCGTGTTCATCACGATGGGGCCGCGCCAGGCGATGCTCTCGCGGATGGGTCTTCCCGAAATGAGGAGAAAGCGCACTCCCCCGCCCCCTGCCGTAACGCGCACGGCGTCGCCGTCGCCGTAGACGGCCAGCGTGCCGTCTCCTATGCTTCGATCCCTCGAGAGATCGAAATAGTTTGAACCGATAGCGTCATACGAGAACTCATCTTCATCTCCACAAAACACGCCCTCTCCGCCTATGACGTAGGCGAGAACGGTGTGTCCCGGAGTGGTGGGATGTGTAAACGTGCCGTTTGAAGGTACGGAGACGTCGAGGTATTCCGGGTCGATGACGACATCGGTCACCGGGCCGCGAGTCTTGCCAATGGCCCCGCATATAATCTTGACCCGCGCACCGCCATCCGCCTTTACTTCCGGTATTTCATCCGCCCCAATGCCGCGATAGCGGGGCTTCATCATCTTGCGCGAAGCCGGAAGGTTTGCCCAGAGCTGGAAGCCGTGCATGGAGCCGGCTGCGTCGCCCTTAGGCATCTCCTGGTGTACGATCCCGCCGCCGGCGGTCATCCACTGTACCTCGCCGGGCCGTATTACGCCGGAGTTCCCCAGACTGTCGCCGTGCTCCACAGTACCTTTAAGCATGTAGGTGATGGTCTCTATGCCCCGGTGCGGGTGCCATGGGAAGCCCTTGCGGTAGAGCTCCGGCTCGTCCGAGCGGAAGTCGTCCAAAAGCAGGAAGGGGTCGAAAAGCTCCAGCTCGCCGAAGCCGAACACGCGCTTTAGGTGCACGCCCGCCCCTTCGATGACGGGCCTTCCCTTTATGGTCTTTACGATTTTTCTCATGCGAAGCCTCCGGGTAGCGCTCTCGGAATGCGATGGCAATCGCCTTATTATGCCACACGAGCGTGCGCGAGTCAAGGGCGGGAACTCGATCGCGTCATGAAACATGCGGTGCTGTTGGATGTGCTATGGTCTGTTCGGCCATGGGAAAACCGACCGGTATACTCAACAGGGCTCCCCTTTACCAAAGGGGAGCTGCCAGCGGCTGAGAGGATTCGTTACACGCGGTGCCGCAGGATCGCTTCCGGAACCAATGACCCGAAAGCGCATGGCGCCGACAACCAGATTCCGAATAACGGTAACAAGCCTGATGACGGGAGCTCCCCCTTCTCTTCGCCGAAGAGAAGGGGGCCGGGGGGATGAGTTGTTTAGGCCCGCGTCCTCACCCTACAGCGTCACCGGCACGGCGAGCGAAATGCGCGCCAGGTTCTTCCGCGCCTTTTCGTATTCCGGGTCGAGGGCTATGGCCTTCTGGAAGCTCGTCTTGGCCGCCTCCAGCTCCTTCTTCGCCTCGTCGGCGGCGCCCTTTGCCTTTAGCTCTTCGGCCTTCATGACGGCGAGCTCCCCGCGGTAGTTGTTGAGCGAGGCGTCGACCGAGCGCGTCTCCACGTTTTTCGCGATGAGCCTGGCCTCCTCGGCGCTCAGCATCGCATCCAGATAGGCCGAGACCTTCACCACCAGCTCCTTCTGCAGCTCGAAGAAGCCGTCGGTCTTACCGGCCACCGCGGCCGCGCCTAGCTGTGCGCCCGTTTCGACGGAATAGACTCGCGACTCTACAGGATATGAATAATGTCACCCCCTTCCACGGGCCCGCGCTGGGGGTCGGGATATCGCTTCCGCTGAACGACCGGGTGTTTGTTTCGGCAAACATGTCCGCGCTCTACATGATCGGTGTATTTGATACTAAGAAAAACACCCGGTATATCTCCGATCCGCCTCCGAATCCATTTTCAGGGGGAGATGATCCTTTTGAAAAATCCAGAATGCAGCAGTACGGCCTCAACGTGGAGCCGGCCATCGGCTTCAATCCCGGCGGAGGGATGCCGATTATTTCACTCGGCCTGCGCTTCCAGTGGCTGAGGGTGTGCTTCACCGAGACCAGGGATTACCACGGCGGAACCGATGAGTGGTTCGACGACTACCTCTACGGCGTGTTCGTGAGCGCGGTGTACGTGTTCTGATTTGCGGCGCGAGGGCGCGCATGACCGCGCTCTCGCAACGTCACTTCGCCATAGTCGTTAAGAACATTTTTTATACTTCGCGGCGGGTCAATTTATAACAACGGCTCTATACGAACAAGGATTCTCTTAACGGCGTCGATCGCCGCTTGGGCTTCATTTCTCGAGTACACGCTCGCCGGTATGAGGTCCGGAAGGCCGTTCGGATAGCGTGTGGGGATACACATCTTGTCCAGCAGCATGGCGTCTTCCATCAGCCCGGCGATGTCGAAGTCGCGCCGGTCACCGGGTATCTCGTTTAGAAGTTTCACCAGGCTGTGCCCCCACGGATCGAGGGAGCGATGATACCAGTATGCCTTGAGTATCTTCTCCCCCGCCTGCTGTGACTGGAAGCAGGCCCATTCGTACGACCCGCCGTTCAGGCTTATTTCCGCTGCCCGTATGTCAGCTTTCGCCTGCTCGAGCCATCGGATTGCGTTATCGATTTCCTTCTCACGACTCATGCAGCCTGATACCCTCCTCGAGCGCCCTTTTAAGGAACGGTCCGTCCTTCATCGACTCGAACTCGTCGGGGGTGTATACGAAGACCTCCACCCCTGTCTTCAGGCGGCGCGACAGCGGAATAAAATAGTCGTCGAGCCGTTCGATGTAGCGTTTGCCGGTCTCTTCCACGAAGATCAGGTCCACGTCGGACCTGCGCGTCGCCGTGCCGCGCGCGTACGAACCGAAGAGGAGAGCCATGCGCGGCTTCTTTGTGCGCACTACGTCCGCCACGGCGTCCTTGATGATATCGATATCGAGCATATTGGCGGTAAGCCTCGGGCATTTTTTCAAAAAAGTCAAGAACTCATTCGCGATCGTGACAGTGCTGTCTGTTGAGCGCTTTCACATCTCCCCTATCAACCGGCGGCGCAGGAGCTCTATGGTGTCGATGGCGTTTCGTGCTATGGCCTCGGAGTGCCCGGCCTCGTCGTTAAGAACGGTTAAAATTTTCGCGGCGGATTTATTTATCACTCCAGTGCGTTTTAGCACGGGTAAAAATGTCATCTATGGACTGCCCCTCATAAAGACGGCGGGATATTTCCACATAATCCGTTCGTTCGTTGTGCAGGAGTGTCATAAACCTGTAGGCATCGACTGCACCCAGCGCCTTGTTAAGGGCCTCGATACCGGTAAGCTTTAATTCGGTGTCGTTTAGCGATTTCTTTTCTTTCGTATCGAGCGTCACAGGGGCACCCCCTCCCTCTGAATGTTCCGGTAAAACGGCGCGTTGTGCGCGCGTTCGAGCTCGAAAGACGCGGAATCTTTGAGAAGAGGAGTAAGCGAGAGTCCTCTTTCCATCTCGAAATCGACGATGGCGCCGATAATAGCGGCCTCTTTGGCCGGGGTCTTATCCTTCACGACTATGAGTATATCGAAATCAGAAGGGTCGTCGTTGTCGCCACGTGCGCGCGAGCCGAATACGTAAATCGACTCTATATCGGATCCCATGGCCTCGCGCAAAATGGAGGACAGGAGCGATAAGGATTTTAAATCATGCGAGAACATGGCGTGATTTTATGCCATGGGGCGGCGGGATTTCAAGGATAATTTTGACTTCCATCGGGCCTGTCGGCCTCGGAAAGCATCTTGACAAATATCCGCGATTGTACGCATGCTCTATCCTCCGACCATGAGATACCGCGTCAAAACATCGCGCCCCGAGGGCGAGGTAGCTATACCCGGCTCCAAGTCGCACACCATCCGCGCCCTGGTGTGCGGCCTTCTCGCCGGGGGCGAATCGGCCATAGAGGCGCCGCTCGATTCGGCGGACACGCGCTCCTGCTTAGCCATGGTGCAGAGCTTCGGGGCCGGAGTGCGCGAGGAGTCCGGTCGCTGGATTGTGTCCGGCCGCGGCGGACGGCCCGTGGTCCCGGACGACGTTGTGGACGTGGGGAACTCCGGCACTTCGCTCTACATGGGCCTTGGGGTTGCGGCCCTGGCTGAGGGCATCAGCGTCTTTACCGGCGACGGCCAGATACGGAGCCGCCCGGCCGGGCCGCTCCTCGCCTCGCTGCGCGATCTGGGATGCATGGCCGAGTCCACACGCGGAAACGACATTCCGCCTCTGGTGATTTGCGGGCGCATGAAGGGCGGGCGCACCTCGGTTGAGGCCCATACATCGCAATACTTAAGCTCTCTTCTTCTCGCCGCCCCATGCGCCGATGGCGAAACCCGAATCGAGGTGCCTTTATTAAACGAGGCGCCCTATGTGGCCATGACGCTTTCCTGGATGGACCGACTGGGCATAGAGTATAAAAACGATGGGATGAAGCGCTTCGTAATTCCGGGCGGCCAGAGCTACCGGCCCTTTACCGGAAGCATTCCGGCGGACTTTTCATCGGCGGCCTTCTTTATCGTGGCCGCGGCGGTAACGGGGTCGCGCATAACGCTGAAGGGCCTGGACCTGGCCGACACGCAGGGCGACAGGGCGGTCGTGGATATAGTCGAGAGCATGGGCGCGAGGGTGGAGAGGGGCGAGCGCGCCATAACGATAGAGGGGGGCACGCTTAAAGGCGGCACCTTCGACCTGAACGCCATCCCCGACGCCCTTCCAGCGCTCGCCGTGGCGGGCTGTCTTGCGCGCGGCGAGACGCGCCTGGTCAATGTGCCGCAGGCGAGGCTTAAGGAGACGGACCGTATAGCCGTTATGCGCTCGGAGCTTTCCAAGATGGGCGCGGACATCGAGGAGAAGCCGGACGGACTCGTAATACGGGGAGGCGGCCTTAAAGGGGCCTTGCTGCACGGGCACGGCGACCATCGCGTGGTGATGGCGCTTTCGGTCGCGGGCATGGCCGCCGGAGGCGAGACCACCATCGACACCGCCGAATCTGCGGCCGTAACCTTTCCCGCGTTTGGGGAGCTTATGAGCTCGCTCGGCGCGGACATCGAACTTCTGGAGGACTGAACAATGCCTGTACGCGGAGTGCGCGGCGCGACGACGGTTGAGCGAAACGACCGCGAAGAGATAATTGCCCGGACCGGGGAGCTGTTGCGCGCTCTCGTGGAGAGGAACGGCATCGAGGTTTCGGACGTGGTTTCGGCCATCTTCTCGGTAACCGACGACGTCGACGCCGAATTTCCGGCCGTGGCGGCTCGGCGTCTGGGATGGATTTACACCCCCCTCATGTGCGCGCGCGAGATCCCGGTGCCGGGAAGTCTCCCCCTGTGCGTGCGGGTGCTTCTCCACGTCAACATGGACCGGCCGCAGGAGGACATCATCCACCTCTACCTCCGGGAGGCCCGCAAGCTTCGGCCCGACCTGGACACGGGCGACGAGGACCGCTACTATCGCTCCGAGGCCTGAGCTAGGCCACGGGCGTTTAAAAGCTTGCCTTTTCCGCCGCGCGCGTTTTTCCTTGTCATGACGGGCCCTGCGGACGGGCCGCGGCGACACAATACGGAAGGGAATGACGTGTATCGAAAGGCGCTCAGGGCAGGCGTGCCGGCCGCCGCAATTCTTCTGTCTGTAATGATCGGTGCGGGCGCACCGGCTCAGGAGCGGCGCGAGATCGAGCTGACCGCCCAGGAGATCGTAGCGCGCGTGGACCGCATCCTGGAATATCCGCGCGGACAGATTAAAGGAAGACTGATGCACATCCTCCCAGACGGCGCCTCCACGGTGATAAACCTTACAGGGCTTATAGACGAAAACGACTTTCTTTTCACCTTTGGAACGCGCGGACGAGGCGACGAGCTAAAGGTCCTTTACAACCAGGGCGGTGAGGACATCTGGGTGTACAGCATACACGCGCAGAAGCTCTTTCGAAAGATGGACGTGGATAAGTACGACCCGCTTTTAGGCACCAACTTCTCCTTTATCGACCTCTCCAATGCCGACTATCAGGCCAACTACAACGCCGTACTGACGGGCGATGCCGTAATAAAGGGGCTTCCGGCCTACCGCCTGAGGCTTGAGCCGATATTCAAGGGCGGAAGTTACGGGCGCCTCACCCTGTACGCAGCCAAGGCGGATTACGTCCCGCTTCGCATCGACTTTCACGACAACGACAAGGTCGTCTTTAAAAGCATTGCCGTCGCCAAAACCATGGAGAGGGGGGGCAGGATAGTGCCGGTCCGCTATGACATGCTCGACCTTCGCCGCGGGACGGTTACCATTATGGAATTTTTCGGCTTCGACGAATCCATGCGCTTCGAAAAGACCATCTTTTACCATCAGCGCCTGGGGGAAAACGGCTGATGCCCCAGTATTTCGTGCATCCCGAGGACCTGGACGGGGCCCTTTGCCGCGTGCGCGGCGAGGACTTCCACCATCTCGCCCGCGTGCGAAGGGCCGCCCCCGGAGACGAGGTGGAGCTTCGGCTTCCCGACGGCTCGGCGGTCGCGGCCCGGGTTCTTTCCATAGGCGCGGAGGCCCTCACCGCTGAAATCATTGACAAAAAGCCGCCTTCCGTCGTACCATTGAATCTGACGCTGTACGCCTCGCTCCTCAAGGGCAAACTGTTCGACCTGGTGGTGCGGAAGGCGGTCGAGCTGGGGGTAATGCGCGTGGTCCCAATGATCACCGAGCGCACCGTTGTGGACGTGGACGGAAAGGAGGACCGCCGCCGGGAGCGCTGGAGCCGCATAGCGGCCGAGGCGGCCAAGCAGTGCATGCGCCCGGACGTGCCCGGGGTCCATGGCGTGCTCGGTTTCGGCGAGGCGCTGGACGAGGGCGCCGGCGTGCGAATCATAGCCCATCCGGATTGCGGCGATAGCGCCCGCGAGATACGGGCCTCGGAGGCCGGGTGCGAGGCGGCCCTTATGGTGGGACCCGAGGGCGGCTTTTCCGGACGCGAGTTGAGCGCGGCAAAGGCAAAGGGATGGCGTGTGATGAGTTTCGGCAGTACGCAGCTTCGCGCGGAGACGGCGGCGCTCGTTCTCCCCGCGATCCTGATCTATGAATGGAGCTTGACCGAATGAAGATAACGGTAAACTACAGGGAAATAGAGTTCGAGATGTCCACGCTGGAGGAGCTTCTGACTCTCTACCGGTTCAATCCCGAAAGGATTACCGTTCAGATAAACGATACCTTCGTGCCGCCCACCATGTACGCGGCCACATCGCTGAAAGAAGGCGACGTAATTGACATCGGAAGGGCCTGATCGGGCCTGCCCGAAACTCCGGAGATGAAAAGTGAATAAAGAGGAACCCCTCCAAACAGGCCGCCTGGCCGAGATAAAGAGGGAGCTCGACGAGAAGCGGGCGGAGTGGCGCGCCGTTCGCTCGGAGCGGATGGCGCGAAAGGCCGAGCTCGAAAAGGAAGGCCTCGACAGGGCGGCGATACGAAAGGACAGGCTCCACAGGGAGCTCGAAAAACGTCAGGCCCGCCTTAGCACTCTTATAAAACACATCGAAAAACGGCTCAACAAGAAGCGCGCCATCCTGGAAAAAATGGGCGATTCCATCGGGGTTGCGGTCATGGCGCTCATCCTCTCCGACCTCTTCATCTTTTAGGGATGAAGCCTGTTTCCCGAAAAGCGAGGCAGACACTTCGAGGGGCATACTGCGATACGGACGGCACCGTATACGAGATGCCGGGCCTCGGGCCCGTGTTCAGGACAGGGCGTCGTTTCGTGGCGGTCGAGCGCTCCGAGCTCATAAGGCTTCCCTTCGGAAGCGAACTCTTCTCCATGCCGGGCAGGACGCCTGTCTTTCACGATAAGAAGCGCGGCTTCACTGCCGTCGAGCGGGACGACACGGGCGCGGAGATCTGGGCCGCCGCCTCATTTCTGTGCTCCGGTTATCTCAGAACGTATCTTCCGGCCTTCGTTAAGTCGGCCGGCGCGCCGGAGCTTCCACTGTGGGCATACGCGGGCCTTGTCCTAATGGACGGAGAGTTTTACGCGCCGGCCCTTCGGGTGGACCGGGACGCGCGCTCCGACCCCGCGCTCCATCTAAATGACGCGGACCTGAATGCGAGCGCGCGCTCCATAAAGAAGCGCTATCCCGACAATAGGCTGATGCGCCAGCTCGAGCGCTGCGCCACCGTCTACCGATGCCTCTGCGCGAGGAACTTCTTTTTAGGCCGCTTTGAAGCGCCTCTTCCCACATCGCCTGCGTGTAATGCGCGCTGCTTAGGGTGCCTTTCGTATCAGGACGCGGAGGAGTCGGGCTTTTGCCAGTCTCAGGAGCGGCTCGATTTCGCCCCGACGCCCGAGGAGATAGCCCAGGTAGTGCTGCACCATGTGAAGCGCGTGGAAAAATCGGTGGTCAGCTTTGGACAGGGCTGCGAGGGGGAGCCTCTCCTTCGCTGGAAGGATATCTCGAAGGCCATAAGCCTGGTGCGCGCGAGAACAGAGAGGGGCACCATCACCATGAACACCAATGGCTCGCTCCCAGAGGGCGTAAGGGCCCTTATAGACGCCGGGCTCGATTCGCTGCGCGTGAGCCTTAACTCGCCCACGGAGGGGTATTACCTGCGCTACTACCGGCCGCGTAACTACGGCTTCGACGACGTAAAGCGCTCTATAGCCATTGCGCTCGAGGCCGGCATCTTCGTTTCGATAAATCTGTTCTTCCTCCCGGGCTTCACCGACATGGAGACGGAGGTGGAGTCGCTTCGCTCTTTCCTGCGCGAGTTTCCCGTCAATATGATACAGGCGCGGAACCTCAACATGGACCCTGACCTCTATCTGGACCGCATAGGCTTTCGCGAATCGGAGCCCTTAGGAGTGCGCGCCATGCTGCGCTGCCTTAAGGAGGAGTTCCCACAGGTTCGCATAGGCTATTACAATCCTCCTAAGGAGTCGTTCGGCCGCGATCTTTGACGCAGAGTGAAGCGCGGCGAATCCTCTCGGCCGCCTCGCCCTAGGCGTGAGGAGCGCTTGCGCTCCGGCGGCCAGTTCCCTTGTTACTTGACCCCGGCAGGCTCCACGTTTATTTGCCTTTTCCACTTCGCGTAGATAGCTTGTAAGATTCGGAGGTGAAGAGCCATGTTTCTTCCATTGACGGTGTGTGCGTTCTGTTTCGGCGAGGTGGGCGGCGGGCTTCCGACCTGCGACGGAAATCGATATGTGCGTTTCCCCGACGGCGGGTCCATGCTGTCGGTGCCTTTCCTGCCGGAGAACATCCTGTTCGGCGCCAGGTGTCCGGATTGCGGCGTGAGCATAGGCGGCTTTCATCATCCGGGCTGCGATCAGGAGAGGTGTCCGCGCTGCGGCGGGCGGCTTTCCCGGTGCGGCTGCCTGGGACTCGACGGTTGAGCAATATAGGGATTGACGAGGCCGGACAGGCTCGAATATCATCGTTCGATGTGCGCGTCCATTTAAGCCTGCCCGGAGGAGAGTCGACGTGAAAACCTGGACCACAAAGAGCGGACCGACGATAACACGCGTGATGGGCGGAAGGTGTAATGTATTCCTCGTTTCCCATGGAGGGAGATTCCTGCTCGTAGACACCGGCCCTGCCGGCATGTGGCGCTTGCTAATTTCGCGATTGCGAAAGCTCGGCGCGGAAAAGCTGGACGGCATAGTTCTTACTCATACGCATTTCGACCATGCTGGCAAGGCGGCGCGACTTCGGGAGATGTTCGGCTGCCCCGTGTACGTCCATCGAAGCGAGGCGGGGCTTCTTGGAAGAGGGGCGAACCCCGTTATACGGGGTTCCACGCCATTCGGCTCGGCCGTTGCCTTTCTGGCTTCGATAACCCCTAAAAAAATGCTCGCCTATGCCCCCTGCGCGACCGACGTGACGGTGGACGAGCGCCTCGACCTTCCCGACTTCGGGCCGAACACATACATCCTGCACACGCCCGGCCATACCCGGGGCTCGATGAGTGTAATAGTGGGCGGCGAGACGGCCCTGGCAGGCGACGGCCTTGTCGGGATGTTTCGCTCCACGGCATTCCCTCCGTTCGCCGAGGATTCGCGGGAGCTCGTTGAGAGCTGGGGACGCCTCCTCGGTACAGGCTGCCGCATATTTCTTCCGGCACACGGCGGCGCGAAGAATGCGGACGAGCTTCGCGCGGAATACGAGCGAAGAAGGGTGGCCCATCGCGCACCATAAACTCGTTGATTCTTGAAGGGACTTCGGGTACAACGGAACCCGGAATCCGCTCCGTAAAGAGACGGGACGGATACGGCCAGTGTGCTATTAAGGAGGTCCCATGGGCATAACATTCGACGAAGCGTCTGGAATATTTCATCTGCGGGCAGGCAATGCAAGCTATGTCATACGCCTGACCGAAGAGGGGGACCTTCTGCACCTGCACTGGGGAAAGGCCCTTTCGAGCGGAGCGATTTCCCACATCCTTAAGCCGGCGCTTAGGGCATTCTCGCCGAACAGCCATCCCTCCAACATGGACATGAGCTACGACACCCTGCCGCTCGAGTACCCTTTTTACGGAAGCGGAGATTTCAGGTCGCCCGCCTTCGGCGTACGATTCGACGACGGTACCGCCATAACGGAGCCCGTCTATCTGTCCCATGTTATACGGACCGGTAAACCGCGCCTCGCAGGACTTCCGGCTACCTATGTGGAGGATGATGCCGAGGCCTCCACACTGGAGATAACGCTTGAGGACGGCCCCGGGGGGCTTAAGGTCGTGCTTTTATATACTGCATTCGAAAACTTTCCCGCAATAGCGCGTTCGGTACGCATAATATGCGGCGAATGCCCGCTAACGCTGACCCGCGCTCTCAGCCTTGCGCTCGATTTTCCTGATTCGGCTTACACCATGCTGCAGCTCTCCGGCTCGTGGGCCAGGGAGCGGCACATTTATACGCGGCCCCTCGCGCCGGGCATTCAGGCCATAGACAGCAAGCGCGGGTCTTCCAGCCACATGCAGAACCCGTTCATGGCGCTCCTCGCGCCGTGCGCCGGGGAGGACCACGGCGAGGTGTTCGGCTTTTCGCTGGTCTACAGCGGGAGTTTCTACGCGGGGGTGG
>Ga0208040_1002100_pt1 | contig 18266 bp, 10 predicted proteins | sample AD_UKC083_MetaG_FD_184431 | JGI IMG/M metagenome (GOLD analysis project Ga0208040, IMG submission 184431) | Active sludge microbial communities of municipal wastewater-treating anaerobic digesters from USA - AD_UKC083_MetaG (SPAdes) (version 2) | ecosystem: Engineered > Bioreactor > Anaerobic >...
AAAAGTCGGAGAGGTTGTTCCAGCTAGAGAAGGATTAAGACAGTACCATTTCGGCTCCTAAAGCCTCATCAGTATGCGTCGGAGAGGTTGTTCCAGCTAGAGAAGGATTAAGACAATATCATCTTCGATTTTGTGTTTTCTTTTGAAATTGGTCGGAGAGGTTGTTCCAGCTAGAGAAGGATTAAGACATCAACTGTGAGGGCAGTGTTGACGGCTTTCTGTGGTCGGAGAGGTTGTTCCAGCTAGAGAAGGATTAAGACTTCAATTGATTTTTTCATTGTTTTTAAATTTTACCAGTCGGAGAGGTTGTTCCAGCTAGAGAAGGATTAAGACTTGTCTCCGCTGGCAAAGATTCTGTATTTCTTGCCTTTAGTCGGAGAGGTTGTTCCAGCTAGAGAAGGATTAAGACTCCTAAGGCCTCTGGCATAGTTCGTCATGGTTACGACCGTCGGAGAGGTTGTTCCAGCTAGAGAAGGATTAAGACTTCGTAATAAGTTTCTTTGGTTTGGGGGCCGGTTTATGTCGGAGAGGTTGTTCCAGCTAGAGAAGGATTAAGACTCTACGATTGGTCTTAACCAATACTTTTCCGGTAAAGTCGGAGAGGTTGTTCCAGCTAGAGAAGGATTAAGACATGTAAACCTACAAACTGTTAGCCAGTATTTCCTATACTGTCGGAGAGGTTGTTCCAGCTAGAGAAGGATTAAGACGTTTAAAGCTGTTTATTTTTGTTGCTGTTGCAAACGGTCGGAGAGGTTGTTCCAGCTAGAGAAGGATTAAGACCACTTTTTGGCAGGGCGTTTGTTTCAATCCCTGCCTGGTCGGAGAGGTTGTTCCAGCTAGAGAAGGATTAAGACAATATTTTCATATCCCTGTTGGTGTCGGCCAAGGCGTCGGAGAGGTTGTTCCAGCTAGAGAAGGATTAAGACAAATTTGTCGGCCACATACCTGCAGGCGTCATAGAAGTCGGAGAGGTTGTTCCAGCTAGAGAAGGATTAAGACCTATTGTCGCTATGGCCACCATCGCCACCCACCGCCGTCGGAGAGGTTGTTCCAGCTAGAGAAGGATTAAGACTGAAAAACCCGATCAGAATGGCCGTCCATGTGAATTGTCGGAGAGGTTGTTCCAGCTAGAGAAGGATTAAGACAGCAGCGGCCAATTTCTGAGAAGCAGTCTTTTCCATTGTGTCGGAGAGGTTGTTCCAGCTAGAGAAGGATTAAGACAAGGTAAGAATACATTTACCGTACCCCAATTTGCAAGTCGGAGAGGTTGTTCCAGCTAGAGAAGGATTAAGACGTAAAACTGTTTTACCACCCGTTTTTTTACCCGTGGTGTCGGAGAGGTTGTTCCAGCTAGAGAAGGATTAAGACGGCCTCGTTCGTCTTCAACGAGTTCAACTGACCCCAGGTCGGAGAGGTTGTTCCAGCTAGAGAAGGATTAAGACAATCTTGTTTTAACATCCTTTTGGAATTTATCTACAGTCGGAGAGGTTGTTCCAGCTAGAGAAGGATTAAGACAACTACACCTTATTCAAACGTTCAATCACGTGATTGTCGGAGAGGTTGTTCCAGCTAGAGAAGGATTAAGACTTTTGGTTTCCATTTAGGAGCCCTACTGAACGAACCAGTCGGAGAGGTTGTTCCAGCTAGAGAAGGATTAAGACTGTGACAACTTTTCAGACAAGTATCATTTTCAGGTGTCGGAGAGGTTGTTCCAGCTAGAGAAGGATTAAGACGTTTACTAACCGCATACCAGGGGTTAGTTCTTGCACCCGTCGGAGAGGTTGTTCCAGCTAGAGAAGGATTAAGACTAAACACGAAGTACATTACTTCGTTGTTCTTGTTAGTCGTCGGAGAGGTTGTTCCAGCTAGAGAAGGATTAAGACCGGTATTACACCGAGGTGCATTGCGTTTACCAGCGACCAAAGTCGGAGAGGTTGTTCCAGCTAGAGAAGGATTAAGACAATTCCTTAAATTTCTTTGCCAACTCTTCATCGGGCCGTCGGAGAGGTTGTTCCAGCTAGAGAAGGATTAAGACCCAGGGCTTCTTTGACTTTGGAGAACACTACCCCGGCGGTCGGAGAGGTTGTTCCAGCTAGAGAAGGATTAAGACTAGATTTCTTTGTATTTATCGTCACCTCTAAATGTTTTGTCGGAGAGGTTGTTCCAGCTAGAGAAGGATTAAGACACTGAAGAAATCTTCGCAACGTGGAGAGTAGCAGCAGGTCGGAGAGGTTGTTCCAGCTAGAGAAGGATTAAGACCGGCCACCGACAGGCCGCGGAAGTCTTTTAAAGTCATGTCGGAGAGGTTGTTCCAGCTAGAGAAGGATTAAGACTTCCGGTTCCGGCGAAGTTTGCGTTTGGAATAGGTTCGGTCGGAGAGGTTGTTCCAGCTAGAGAAGGATTAAGACAGCACTGATCTTTTCCATTGTACATAATTTAAAGTGGTCGGAGAGGTTGTTCCAGCTAGAGAAGGATTAAGACCATTTGAAAATCTCCTATAATTAAAGGTTGTTTAAAAGTCGGAGAGGTTGTTCCAGCTAGAGAAGGATTAAGACGGCAGACATAAATTACATCAGTGCCTCTCCAACGAAAGTCGGAGAGGTTGTTCCAGCTAGAGAAGGATTAAGACACCGGGATATTGTTCCGAATCCACAACAACAGCCCTGTCGGAGAGGTTGTTCCAGCTAGAGAAGGATTAAGACTGTCTGGCTGACACAGACAAACGATTTCGCTGATTTGTCGGAGAGGTTGTTCCAGCTAGAGAAGGATTAAGACTCGTGCACTGCGAAGGCATTGTCACCGCTGGCAAAGGTCGGAGAGGTTGTTCCAGCTAGAGAAGGATTAAGACCCGTTCTTCCCCTCGACGGTGACCATGATCCTCTTGTGTCGGAGAGGTTGTTCCAGCTAGAGAAGGATTAAGACGGGTCGACAGGACTTATCCTGCCTTTGTAGAACCCTGTCGAAGAGGTTATTCCAGCTAGAGAAGGATTAAGACTCCCACCCTTCACGCTTAAACGGCAGTCTTTTGCAGGTCGGAGAGGTTATTCCAGCTAGAGAAGGATTAAGACCGGGTGGGTGATTTCATTGCGGTTGTTTTTAAATTGGTCGGAGAGGTTATTCCAGCTAGAGAAGGATTAAGACTCGTTGACGAAGATGGAGAGGCCACAGTACTCCTGGTCGGAGAGGTTGTTCCAGCTAAAGAAGGATTATAACTGATCCATTTGCGTAAATAAGAAGAGATAGTCTTTGTCAGAGAATTTTCTACAGTGAAAGGATGAATTATCCACCCTTTGAGTTCGGGGAACGTGGCCCAGATACTATGACTGAGAGGTTTATCTGAAGGAGGCTAAAGTGACCATACTTGAAATGGACCTTAAATTATTGCTGAATATTCTTCATCGTGTTAAAAAACAAATTTGGCATTTTTTATATGTAAAATTTTTTATAATTTTCAACTTTAATTATTTTACCGTTGTATTAACATAGTTTCTTTTATTTCGTTTCAAATGTATGCCTGAACACGTGAAATCAATAAAATCGGTAATGGTGCAATTCAATCTCCCAGTGAGAAATGAAGATTTGCCCAACTTCCGTGGAGCAGTAATCAATACTACTCAAGGGAATAATGATTTATTTCATAATCATTCGGATGAAGGAGTGATTTATCGTTATCCACGAGTTCAGTACAAAAAAATTAATGGTAAAGCAGCCTTGGTTTGCTTCCAGGAAGGAACTGAGGCTATTCATGAGTTCTTTTCTAAAACCGATTGGTCATTAAGATTAGGTAAAGAAAAACATGAAATAAAGGTGTTGGATATCAGAGCTCATCAATTTAATGTAGGAATTTGGGATTCAGATTTCCGCTACTCCATGACCAATTGGCTTCCATTAAATCAGGAAAATTATCTTAAGTTTCATAAGGCTGAAAGTCTTACAGAAAAAACGGCTATACTGGAGAATGTTCTGCTGGGGAACCTTCTTACTTTTGCTCAGGAAATGAATGTAGATACCTCCAAAAAGATCAAGGCTGTCATTACAAGAATTGCAAGGGAGAAAGTTTTACCATTTCATGGTCAGTTGATGCAAAGCTATGATCTTCATTTCAGCACAAATCTTTCAATACCAGACTATGTATCGTTGGGTAAAGGGGCGAGCATAGGATTCGGGATGGTATTGCAAGAAAGAGTAAAAAGAGGAAAAGATTACAAATATAATACTTATGAGACTGAATAATGATATAATGCGCGATAGGATATACCTGGCAGCACTATTGCATGATATTGGTAAATTCTATCAGAGATCGGATGAGGGAAATGTCAAAACCTCATCAAAGCTAGATGATTTTGTAAAAAATCTAGAATCTGTGTTTTGCCCTCTTGGCATTGACCAAAGCCGTAGCCATAAACATGTATTGTGGACAGCACAATTTTTAGAAGATTACAGGCAAGTCTTCCTGAGTCTAAATCCGGAAGCTGACTGGCATGATTTATCCATCAATGATAGTCTCCTTCATCTCGCCTCCAGCCACCACTTAGGGCCTGATCAACTATCAGAAGCCGGGAAAATTATCAGGGAAGCAGATCACCTCTCATCCGGTATGGATCGTTCTTCATCTGATGCTTTAAAAGATGATCAGGTAGAAATAGGAAGGGATGCATTTAAAAAAATCAGAATGACCTCAATATTTGAGGCATTCCAGATAAAAGACACAATACACAAGTATCATTTGCCAGTTGAGGCGGTTTCTTTGAATAAACGTTTTTTCCCATCAACTCATTTTGAAGGCGATGCAGATTATGCTGCATTATGGGAAAAATTTAGCGATGAGTTTAAATTTATTCAATCAACCAGTGCAAAGGCTTTCAGCGAAACTTTCCTTTATCTGCTTTACAAGTATACCAGTACTGTTCCTTCAAGTACAATTAATTTTCCAGATGTATCTTTGTATGACCACCTTAAAACAACCGCTGCAATTGCGGTTTGCCTCTATGACTGGTCAAAAGGAACCAAAGCGGGGGAGGATGAGTTTTTGATGATTGGAGGCGATTTCAGCGGAATTCAGAATTATATTTATAGCATAATTTCAGAGAATGCCGCTAAAAACCTTAAAGGAAGGTCCTTTTACCTTAAACTGCTTTCCGACAGTGTTGTGATGTATTTGTTAAAGAAACTCAACCTTTACGAGGCTAACATCATTTATAATTCCGGGGGTAGCTTTTATATTTTAGCCCCTAATACAAATGAAACCCGACAGAATTTTGAAAATGCTGTACATGATATAGAAGATAAAATCTTTAAAAGTCACGGGACATCCATTTATGTGGCAATAGAAGCAATAACAATGGGCAGGGATGCCTTGTTGGGGGCAAACAAAAAATCGATAGCCGATTGTTGGGAAAAACTATTCGAAGCCCGCGATGCCAGAAAACGCACGAGATATACCGAAAGGCTTATTCAAGATTATTCCACTTTTTTTGAACCTGGTGAAACGGGTGGCATGACTGTAAGAGATGCCATTACCGGAGAAGAGATCCAGGAGCCCGTTGAAAAAAATGGATTTACTCTCGATGGCTCAAGACCAGATGGGAGTGCAAATGGAGTGATCTCCGAATTAACATGGAAACAAATCAAGCTTGGAAGAGAACTCAAGAAGGCTGAATTGTGGGTAATCTCAGAGGGTAAAGTCGATTACTGGCCTGAAAGGGAATCCATTAATCCGGCAGGATTGGGATATTATTTTTATTTCCTTTCACGAAAGGATGTGGAAAGGAAACAAGGACAATTGAAGGCTTCAGCTGATTGCGTAAAAATTATTACCATCAATGGAAATCATAACGGTGATTGTGATTTCTTAAACTCAATGCTTCAAGGAACGAACAACATCTATGGATTTGAGTTCTTTGGCGGAAATGATTACCCAATTGGAGAGGATGAAAGTCCAAAATCTTTTGATCAACTCGCAGGTGATTCTGGGTTTAAACGATTAGGCATTTTAAGAATGGACGTTGATAACCTGGGTAAGATATTTCAGGAAGGATTTGGTGAAAACCGCAGCAGTTTCTCAAGGTATGCTGCACTGAGCCGTTCCTTCGACTGGTTCTTCAAAGGATATTTGAATACTTTATGGAAAGAGAATTTTAGCACAACCACTTATATTGTCTATAGTGGTGGTGATGATTTATTTATTGTGGGACGCTGGAATGATTGTATTGCTTTCGCAGAGTTGATCAGGTCAGAGTTTAAGCAATATGTTTGTGGTAATCCTAAGTTTACTCTTTCTGGAGGGATTGCCGTTGTTACCCCGAAATTTCCCATAAAGCGCGGAGCGCAGGAAAGCGAGGAGGCCGAAAAACTTGCTAAGGCCTATTGTTTGGACAAGGATGAAAAAGATGGAAGGAGAAAGAGAATTAGCAGCAAGGATGCTTTCACCATTTTGGGAATAGCTTTGGGATGGGAATATGAATATCCCAGAGTCAGGGAACTCAAAAATGAGATTCAGGGAATTATAAACGTTAAGACCTTGAATAAGTCTTTTATATCCAAACTAAATCTGCATTATCTTACAGCTAAGTTTGACCAAGAAAAATTGGTTTCTCCCAAAACATACTGGATGACCGCTTATGATTTTGGACGAATGGAAAGTAGTGTAAAACCACAGGAAGTGAAATCTTTCCTGAAAAAATGCAGGCTGGATATTGTAAGTGATACTGTGAATGGAGCCAAGGTTTTATCCAGGTATCATTCATTTAAACTATGGCACCTTGCTACACGTTGGGCTGAATTGGAAAACAGAACATTGTAAAACAATAAAATCTTACCATTATGACTTATGGATCATCGAAAACCCCATACCCGGGGAAATTCTACCCAAAAGAGGAGAAAAAATTCAATGGAGAATTTTCTGCGTCATGGATTACGACCGGAATCACTCAGGAAACAGTCCAATTTTCTGATGAATTGGGTAAATTCATTAAAGAGAATGGATTGACAACTTCCCAAATCAGGAATGTATTTGGTGAAATCAAACGCATTCAGCTAAAAGGATATGATAATGAAAAACCCAGTTTTTACCTGTTAAAACCCAAAATGGCCTATGCCGCTAAAAGAGGGGGTAACACAGGAATCCAAACGCTCAAGAGATATTTCGATGAAGCGCATGCACAGGTTAACGATACAAAAACCTACCAAAACTTCGTTGATTTCTTTGAGTCAATTTTAGCATACCACAAAGCATACGGAGGGAAAGATTAATAAATTATAAAAATAAAGCTATGGCAACTTTAGTAAAAAAAGTACTGGTAAAGGGTGACATTAAATTGAAAACCGGGCTTCACATCGGAGGCACCAACTCATCCCTTAATATTGGTGGTCCTGACAAATTTGTTGTGAGAAATCCTTTAACCAATAAACCCTATATTCCTGGTAGTTCCCTGAAGGGTAAAATGAGATCCTTGATTGAACTGGTTGACGGAACTATCACTTCAGATCACAGAGGTAATGGACCTACAAAAAATCCTTCCACAAGAGCGGGAAATCTATTCGGTACAGTTGGTGACAATCAGCAACCCTCCAGACTTATTGTTAGGGATGCGGAACTCTATACTGAAAGTGGATTTGATGAATTCAAGAATACCGATTTACCATATACCGAGACAAAAACGGAAGTGAGCATTGATCGGGTTACTGCTTCAGCCAATCCCAGAACATTTGAGAGAGTCCCGGCCGGTGCGAATTTTAAGCTTGAAATGGTTCTTAATGTCTTTGATACAGATAAAGAAAAGCAGTTAACAGAGACTTTAAAGGAGGCATTAAAATTACTTCAGGATGACTATCTAGGAGGTCACGGATCCAGGGGGTACGGCCAGATTGAAATTTCCAACCTGACATTTGAAGATAGAGATAAAACATTTTATGAAAATGAATAGACATGGTCAGATTTAAAATTGTCAAGCTTACATTTCAAAGTCCCCTTCATATAGGAAGAGGGCTGGGAGAGGCTTACGATACGGCTGAAAAGACCATGCATTCAGATACAATTTCCGGTGCATTAGCGTCGACTTTCTGCCTTTTACATCCTGGAGAGGATCCTCTTACCTTTATGAAAACATTTAAGGTGAGCAGTGCCTTCCCCTTTATTGAGGATCATTTTTTCCTGCCTCGACCATTGACCAGGATGGATCTTTCTTTGTCTGGCAATGAAAAGTATGAACATAAAAAGATTCTAAAAAAAGTCGAATATGTTGAAGTATCGCTTTGGTCGTTATTGGTTTCAGGAGATAAGATCGAAGTCCCCAGTGAAAATTTGTCTTCTGGAGGAAAGTTCCTCTATGCTGATAAAGTATCAGGGAAAGAACCTTACAAGGATGCATTGCAGCAACGTGTGACAGTCCCCCGTGATGGGGGAAATGCAACCCCTTATTTTATTGAACGACGTTATTTCAATGAAAATGCCGGGTTGTTCTTTCTCCTTGACACCAATGATGAACATCTCGAGAAAATAAAGGATGTTCTGGAGCATTTGAAGGATGTAGGCTTTGGTACTGATAAAAGTGTTGGCAACGGACAATTCAGCTTTGGTATTTCTGAGATAGAAATTGCTGTTTCAGAAGGATTTCCTAAAAGAATGCTGATTTCTTTGGCTTGTCCTGAGAAACACGAGATTTCGACGGAAATGTTGAGAAAAAGTTCTTACTTGCTTTCCAGGAGAGGGGGATTTATCGCCGGCACCAGCATGGATCAATTTCGTCATTTAAGAAAAAGATCGGTGTACATGTTTTTGGAAGGTTCAGTTTTCCCCATGGGTGATTTTTTGGGGAAAATCGAAAATGTCCGCCCAACATGGAATGATGAACTTCTTCATAATGTATATCGTGACGGACGAGCGTTCTTTTTACCTGTAAATATTTAACTTATGGCCAGGATAGAATTACAAACTCTTTCTCCTGTTCATGTTGGCAGTGGACGTTTTCTGCAAAGCAACATGGAATATGTGTTTGGAAAAGAAAATATCGGAGTCGTCGATGAGCATAAAGTATTTAATCTTTTAGGTGAAGACAGAATATCTGCATGGGTGGCATCGATTGAAAGAGGTGAAAGTCTTGTTGCATTTTTGAAAGGGTTTGATTTAAACTTTACACTTCAGAAAATTTCTGGCAGAATCATATCCCTTGCTTGCGAAAAAAGTTTGGCCAAAGATTGTGCCTCTTTAAAAGAAAATATTCACAACGGTCAGGGATTGCCTTATTTGCCAGGTTCTTCAATTAAAGGATCCATTAGGTCAGCTCTTTTTAATCAGATAATTAGAGAGAGAAGTACTGGAATTGAACCTCATAAAATTGAAAACAGAGGCAAAATTTCAGCATCTGTTCTTGAAAAGGAGATATTTGGCAATGACCCCAATCATGATGTTTTCAGGTTTCTGAGGGTAGGTGATGCATACTTCAGGCCTAATGGGACAGTTGCCTTGATGATGGAGAATCTTAACATCAAGGAAAGGGCTGGCGAAGAAGTCGCTGTTAAAGACAGTTCCAAGAAGCAATTGGTTGAAGCAATCGGAACTGGTGAAAAAGCAGATTTCGTGATTAATATTGATAAGGTTGGAATCAAGCTGAATAGCGATAGTCATCAGATTAGAAATTTTCCAGCAGGTTTCGAATCAATCGTTTCACTCTTTAAGTTAATCAACCGGAATACAGAGATGATTCTGGAAATGGAGTTGAAATTTTGGGAAGAGTATCAGGATGACATAGCTCTTAATTATGTTGAACAGCTAAGTCATTTTCTGCAAAAAGCGAAAGCATGTAACCATGGCGAATGCATAATGCGTATGTCACATGGTTCTGGGTGGAGTTTTATCACAGGTGGTTGGAGCAAGGAGTCTTATTTGGTGGAAGATGATCTGTATTGGAAAATTCGGAGGGCTAGTCGACCGGGTGAAGAGAGTAGATATTCTCATCTACCGTTTCCAAAATCACGAAGAATAAGTAGCAGTATAGAACTTCCGGGTATGGTACTTCTTCGAATCAAAGAAGAATAGACGATTCAAATTATTTATTGCTTGCTCTGGTAGGTAACATCCTGGCCAGAGCATTTTTATTATTTGGTTGTTAATTTGTTTAAATTTACCCTCCACAGACTTTTTGAATATCACTGATTAGTATGAAGATAAAGTGTAGTCTGAAATTGTTCGCATTAGAAACCAGCATTCCAACCGATGATCAGCTGAATGCCCTAAGCATGCTCGATGCATTTTTCGAAGGGGACCAATCCTGTTTTATACTGAAAGGTTATGCCGGTACCGGCAAAACATGGCTTCTGGGCGTCCTGGTGGCTTGGCTGGAAAGCCGGGGTTCACAATTCTCACTGATGGCCCCCACAGGAAGGGCTGCACGCATCCTGGCAAACAAAACAAAAAGGAAGGCGACCACCATCCACAAAGGTATCTACAATTTTGATGAACTCGAAGAGGTCCCCATACATACCAATGGTAAGAAGAAGTATAAGTTCCGATATAACCTGAATCGTATCAATTCACCGGGAATGGTCTTCATTGTCGATGAGGCTTCCATGATCTCCGACCGGATCTCGGAAGGCGATTTCTTTGTCTTTGGCACCGGAAAACTGCTCACTGACCTGATCGCCTTCTCTGCCCCTCAGAACCTGGACAACAAGGTAAAAATCATCTTTGCAGGCGACCCCGCCCAGCTACCCCCGGTAAGCGATCCTCTTTCAGGTGCCCTCGATGAAAAGTATCTCGAACAACAGTTCGGTCTGCATCCTTTAGTCTATGAGCTTACTCAGGTGGTAAGACAAAGCGCAGACAGTGAGATCCTTAGTCTGGCAACCAGCCTCCGCGATCAACTCAGGTCAGGAAACTCCTCACACCTCAGTGTTGATAGCTATTCTGGAAATGTACACGTCATTAACCCTGAAGAGGTCGTCAAACTCTTTCTTGACCGCAATCCCGGATTGTCGGTCACCGAAACCATGATCATCAATTATGACAATAAATCGGCACTCGGCTACAACATGGCTCTCCGGAGTGAAAAATTCCCGGGAAAACAAACCATCCAGAAAGGCGATAACCTGATGATCGTACAAAATAATTACAATTATGATGTCGATCTTCTTAACGGTACCCTGGTCAAGGTGATAGAGGTGGCCGGAGATCCTGAGATCAAGGGCAACATGTTCTCCTTTGACCAATCGGGCAACGAATGCTCAGTGAGCCATACTTTCCGGAGTGTGACTATTGAGGTAGATGAAGAAGACAGGAAAATCCATGTTGATTGCCTGATTCTCGAGGATTTCCTTTATTCCCCCGATGCACAGCCCGATTATGCCCAGAATATTGCCCTCTACCTCGATTTTAAAATCCGCCACCCCGAGTTGAAGCCCGGAACTAAAGCATTCTCTGATAACCTAAGGACCGATCCCTGGTTCAATGCCCTTAGGGTCAAATACGGCTATGCCATCACCTGTCACAAAGCCCAGGGTGGGGAGTGGGATACTGTTTTTCTCAACATGGACGTTGCCCTGGGTAAACTTTCGGAACCATTCCTGCGATGGTTGTATACCGCCATCACCAGGGCCCGTAGCCAACTCTTCATCTTCAACTACGTCAGGGAAAAGCAGTTCTCCCGACTTCATTTTATAAGGAAACTGCTGCAGGGAGCTTCCGCTTCGGTGCACCCAAAGGATATCATTATCGACCATCCTGAGGAATTTGAGGTCTGGGCATCGGCGTCGGGTGTGGGCACGCAACCCCGGTTCATCTACGACCGCGTCAGGGAAATATGGGCCATTGCCCGCGTCTTCAATATTTCACTTACCCGCCTCAAACCTGAATCCTTCTGCGAAATGTTCCGCTTTAACCAGGAGGATAGATCGGCATGTCTGAAATTCTGGTATAACTCCCGGAACAAATTCACTTCCATACAACTATTCCCTCAGGGTACCAATGACTCTTCCTGGGGAAACCAACTGAAGGATCTCTTCTCACAGCCGGTCACCCTTTTTGTGAAAGAGAATGTTCAACAGCCTGTCCCCTTTCATGATTCCACTCCGGAAGAGCTCTTTGGCGATGATATACCCGATAAAATCCGCAACCTTTATTACGGTTTGCTTCCGGGGCTTAGCGAAAAGAATATATCCGTAGACCTGATTCATCGCCAGTCTTACTGTGAGATGTACCATTTTTCCCGGCCTCCGGAAGTGGCGGCAATCCAGTTTTACTATAACAACCGCTACCAGTTTACCACTGCTCAGCCGTATTTGCCTGAATGCAATTCCGATCAGCTTCTGATCGATCTGGAGAAAATCATCGATGATTTAAAGAATAACGAATGAGTGATGTCCAGAACATATTTAAACTGAGAAAAGAAGGCCGAATTGATGAGGCATTGACCCTTGCTGAAGTCTTGTATGTCAGAAACCCTTCTGATCCCTGGGCCATCAGGGCTTATGGATGGGTACTCTACGACAAACTAAAGGGTGCCCTGGCATCAGGTTCCGAAGATGATATCTTCCTTTATTCCGGAAAGCTTGAAAATCTCGATATTCCGGAGGAGGAGCAAATATTGAAGAATCAGGTTTCATACCTTCTTTCCCGTACCAGTATGCCGGAAAGAACACTTTCCAGGGCTAGTCAACTGGACTATAATGGGGAACATGGGAACGCTCTGGAATTGTTTCGTCAACTTAGAGACCAATATTCGGGTGATATTTCCCGATATCATAATGCTTATGGATGGTGTTTATATAAGTATTTAAAAACGCTTATTTCCAATCAGGCAGCAGGGAGGGAAGTATGGAAAGGATTATTGGAAGAATATTTCAAACTCCAGATTGAAAAGCCTTCACAGTTGAATTCCCTGATGCTCTTTCAGACCTTGAGTCATTTCAAGGACGACAATGAGTTCATGATAAAATGGGCAGGTGAGTTCGATTGGGTGAAATTTCGGACAGAAGACTTTTCTCCTTTTGAAAAGGATGGCAAGGTCTACCCCGGTTTAGCAGAACGCTCAATTTTGGCCTTGGCAAAATCGCTCTTCTCCTCGGGGAACAGGTTGCGAATAGAAGGGATTCAGGAAACCCTGGATAGTGCCCTTGCCAAATTTCCTGCAAATATATGGCTCTATTATTATAAAGCCAAAATGCTGGTTGCCCTGGGGCATCTTGAGGATGCAAAAGCTTTTGTGATTCCCGTTGTAAGAGAAAAGAAAAGTGATTTCTGGTCATGGGCCCTATTGGGTGATATACTCTCTGAGGACGATATTGAAACAGCTATCTCCTGTTACTGCAATGCTGTTTCCTGCAAAAGTGAGGAGAAATTCCTCATCAATACGCGTTGGAGCTTCGGAAAATTGTTGCAAGTGGCAGGACTTGATCAGGAAGCGAAGTATGAACTGGAACTTTCTTTAAAAACCAGGACAGAACAGGGTTATAATATTCCATCTGATAAAACAAGGCTGCTTGAGGAAGATTGGTTTCTAAAGGCCGAAGCGAAGGTTGAGAACAAATCTTTTTACCGGGAACATGCAGGCAAGGCTGTTGATTATGTTTTTGGCAGTTTGCCCAGGTTCAATGGCAATCTGATCCGTACGTTTATCAGACCCGATGATCCCGAAAAATCGGTTCGTGCCCGGTTAGTGCTTGCCGGAACGGATGGTAACCTAATTTACACTTCAGTGAGAATCAGGAATTATCCTGCACTATGTCGCTTACAGCCTGGAGATGCTATACAGGTTACGGTGGACCCCGGGAAAAAATTACGCATTATGAAAGTGGAGAGCCGTGAAGCGTTTGAGAATTTTGATCTTTTGCCCTGGGAAATCGCTGTTGTTGACCATGTAAACAGAAAAAAGAGTGTTACCCATCTTTCCTGGGAAAGGGATTCCGGTGCTGTACTGCAGGGCATTCCATATGCAGAAGGTGATTTTGTAAGGCTCAAAGTAATAAGCCGGAAAGAATCAGACCATGGGCCGGTCAATGAAATCCTTGTCCATGAACCAACTGATTTTGTACCGTCCAAAGAAGTTGTCCGTCTTTTCAGCGAAAGATTACGCATCAATAGTGAAAAAGGTTTTGGTTTGGCTGGAAATGTCTTTATCCCTCAGGAATTAGTGCAACTTTCAGGAATCAGGGAGAAAAATGGTTCTCTGATTGAGGGATTGGCTGTGGCATCTCAAAATCCACGGGATGGGAAGTGGGGCTGGAAAGCTTTAAAGGTGGAATAAAAGGCTAAATTGGCCATGGTCTTCTGAAACTGACTAACATATGAAAATTATGTCGTAGTAAGCAGGTTGCCCTCAAATCTATGAATTATCTTGTAATTGACAGTTATGAAGAATGATTTGAATATTTTGGTAACCACTTTCGGTACGACATGGGCCATATTGCCTGAACTTATTGGTTTTACCAATCCGGAGGCATTTGATTTTTACAGGAATCACTCCAAAAATAAGAGTATGGATCATGTAATGCCTGTCGATGAACTTTGGGTGGTCCACACTGATTCACAAAGAGCCAAAGAAGCGATTGAAGCCTTTGAGCTATGGAAAGATGCTGTATCACTGAAATCTCCTGTCATTCGTTTTTTTTCCATTATGGGTGTTGAAGAGCTGGGGACGAAGGAAGAGTGTTTCTTAATGACTGACTTAATTTTAAGGGTGGTATTACATGCAAGGGAGGTTTCACGGAATGGACAGCTCATTATCAGCCTTACTGGAGGAAGGAAGAACATGAGTGCTGATATTCAACGGGCATCGGATATTTTTGGATGTGATTTCCTTATCCATATCGCCGATAACATCAGGCAAAAATCAGTCTTGCAATCCAGAAATCCCTTTGATTTTATAAGTCCGTTAGCTGCTGAGGAAATAAACCAGCTTGATCCGATGATTCTTCACGAAAGAAAACCACCCAATGCCATCCTGTTTGTAGATACTCCGGTTATGGCTCAAGATTATGAACTCAAGGAAGGGGCAGGAAAACCTCTTCTGACACTTAAAGATCAAATAGAAACAAGACTGAAGAATTCTGATCATCTTCTGTTTAACAGCTACCGGAGCAGGATGGAAAAAGCTTCCCAGTCAAGTTTTTATGGTTTACAATTGCTTTCACCCCAGGTCATCGGGAATCTTGAAAATGAATATATTGGTCTCGAGAAACATAAAAGTGGCATTGATTATCAATGGCTTAAATCACTTCCGAAAAGTGATCTTCATTGTCATTTAGGTGGTATACTTAATGTTAACGAGATTATAGAAGTGGCATTGGTGTTAATACCAGAAATTGAACTTTTAACTGACTCCGTTCCCGGGTTTTCAGGTTGGATGGAATCTATGAAAAATGCGGTCCGGAATCATAACAAATCTTTTTTACAACCATTTGTAAGCGAATCAAAACATAAGCTGAGGGAATTGGATGGTATCCCTGACCCATTTGGTCTAGCTTCATTTCTTTGTTGTTTTGAAGGAAAGGAGAAATTGTTAGAAGAGCTCATATATGGGGAGTTATTATCTCCGATCAATTTCACAGGGATAGGAATTGAACGATATATGAAACTGGGTGATCTTCAGGGGAGTGGATTGTTGAAGCATAGGTTAACCATTGAAAGAGCCTGTCAGATCTTAATAAGAAAGTGCAGAGATCATAATGTCCGCTATTTGGAGCTTCGTTGTTCGCCTGCCAATTATCAGACCAAAGAGTTGTCCATTAATGAAATAGTTGAAATCATCCACAGGGTATTGACAAGTGATCCTGAAATACGGTTTGGGCTAATTATTATTGGAAGCCGTCACAATAATCCTGATTTGTTAAGAGAACATATTGATTTGGCCGATTTTCTCTCTAAGGACGGAAAATACAATGCTTTTTTCTCAGGATTTGATGTGGCAGGAAATGAGAGTATCATGTCTCCTAAGATGTTGAAGAATGAACTTTCACAGCTTTTACGGTCATGTGCTAAAATGACCATCCATGCAGGAGAAGGGGTTGATCCCCAGAATATCTGGGAAGCGGTCTATGAATTAAATGCTGATCGCATTGGGCATGGTTTGACGCTTATCCAAAGGGAAAACCTGATGAAACGTTTTGCTGACCGTAAGGTTGCTGTTGAAATGTGTCCATCAAGCAACCAGCAAATTATTGGTTACCGAAATCATTTACTTAATAGCACTCAAGGAATGCCTCAATATCCATTGAAGGTTTATTTCGATGCAGGTATCAGAGTTACTATAAACACTGATAATCCTGGTATTTCCAGAACTGATATTTCAAATGAATACTTACTTGCTGCGCAGATGTCAGGGGGAATTTCCAAATGGGATATTCTTAAAATTGTCAGGAACGGTATTAAAGCTGCATTTTTAACACCAGAGGATAAAAAGAGTCTTTTTATACAGGTTGAGAATGAGATAAGTACATTGTGTAACCTGTAATTGTGATTTAATAATATAGGTTATTTTCGTTGATCCTTAATAATTATTAACATTTTGATTGTTAATAACATACGTTCTTTAATATGTTGTTTTATCCATCGATTTTGATTAAATTCGATCAAAATCCTGGAAATCATGTTGAAAAAACTGCCTCGGCAACCGCAGCTTCAGATGTTCAAAACCATCCTGGTCAACTTCATCAATCCGCAGCATGAACTTTGCCTTTTGGCGAAGAAGATCAGCTGGGATTCTCTTGAAAAGGAGTTTGCACCGTTGTATGGTGAAGTTGGCAGGCCGTCCATTCCAATCCGGACCATTGTTGGATTGTTGCTTGTAAAGCAAATCTATAATCTGGGTGATGAGACGGTTATGGAAAGGTACATTGACAGTCCCTATGTCCAACACTTTTGTGGCGAGATTTACTTCCAATATGATTATCCCTTCGACCCCAGTGACTTTGTCCATTTCCGCAAGCGCATTGGTGAAGAAGGGATGAAAAGAATCTTCCAGGAGAGTCTGAATCTGTTCGGGAAAGACTTTATCCGCAGTGAGGTAAAGGAAGTTCGGGTGGATACCACTGTTCAGGAGAAAAATATCACTTTCCCCACGGACCGCAAGCTTACGGAGAAGGTAATTGATCACTGTAAGAGGATAGCAAAGAAGGAAGACATCAAACTGACCAGGACGTACGGTAGGGAAATCAAAAAACTGAAACATCAGCTGCGTTTTGTACGCAAAGCAAAGAATGTCAGCAAGATGCGTAAGTCTCAGAAAAGATTGCACAAGATTGCTTTCAAAATCTACCTGGATCTGGTCAAACAGATGAATCCGATTCCGATGAAGTACAAAAAGGAGCTTGAAGTGCTGTACAGGGTATTGACACAAAAGAAGGACGATTCAAACAAGGTTTACAGTGTTCATGAACCGGAAGTTCTTTGTATCTCGAAAGGGAAAGAGCATAAGAAGTACGAATTCGGGAACAAGAGTTCATTCGCATACACCCGTAAATCCGGGATTATTGTTGGTGCCATGGCAGTCGATGGCAATATGTATGATGGGCACACGCTGAAACCGCAATTGGACCAGGTAAAGGAACTGACCGGTGGCAGGATCAGAAAGGCAATCGTGGACAGAGGATATCGAGTAAAAGGAGGAATACCTGGTGTAGATATCGTGATGCCGAAGAATCTGAAAAAGGAGAGCTATTACCTGAAGAAGAAGCGAGAAGAGCGATGTCGGTCCCGGGCTGGAATTGAAGGGCTGATATCGCACCTGAAACATGACCACAGAATGCTAAGAAACTACCTCAGCGGCACCGCCGGGGATAAAATCAATACCCTGCTGGCAGCTGCGGCCTACAATATGAAGAAATGGATGAGATTAAAGCGGGAAGATTTGTTGAATTTTGTTTTGCGATGGATTTTCCAGTGGCAGTTTTGGCCTCAGGGGAATATCCAACTCAGTATTAGGTAAAAAATAAGTGACTTTATAAGGATCAACTATTTTATAATAGAATGGAATGGTAGGTTGTAAGAGAAGTACTAAAAGCGGGGAATGGGGGTGAAGGGTATACTGCCTTTCACCCATGCACATCAAGATGAGAAATAGGAAAAGTTTCAGTAATGTTACAGTAAGAAAAGACAAAACCTCGATAAAACCCTGTAATATAGGTTGTTATCGAGGTGTTTTAGTGCCCAGAACAAGACTCGAACTTGCACACCCTTGCGAGCACCAGCCCCTCAAGCTGGCGTGTCTACCAATTTCACCATCTGGGCTTTTCAGCGGGGCAAAAATAATAAATTTCCCGAATGGAAAAACCAGTCG
>Ga0208040_1002105_pt1 | contig 18248 bp, 14 predicted proteins | sample AD_UKC083_MetaG_FD_184431 | JGI IMG/M metagenome (GOLD analysis project Ga0208040, IMG submission 184431) | Active sludge microbial communities of municipal wastewater-treating anaerobic digesters from USA - AD_UKC083_MetaG (SPAdes) (version 2) | ecosystem: Engineered > Bioreactor > Anaerobic >...
ATAGAAACGCCGCTTGGGTTAGGTCTGATACTGAAACGGGTTGATCTGGGCAAATCAGGGACAGGACAGGGCCGAGCGGGCTTGGTGGGCCGCTGTCCCTGTCCATATTATTTATATATATTATTTTATTATTTTATTTATAAAAAAGAAAGAAGTGGTCGCCCAGTCTGCCCGATCAACCCGGAGCAGCGACTGTCTCTGGATATTTTCTTTGTAAAAATTAATTATGAAACCCAGACCAAACCCTGTTGCAGCCCTTCATCTGATTCCTGTTTCAACCAGCTGTCCTGCTTCGATAATTGATTAATATTAGGATGAATATTAGATTCAAAATATATTAAGTATTAAGCTTCTTCAAAACAGGATCATCAGCTAAAAATATACCGGTCGTTTCCGTTTCATCATCATAAACAAGAACCGCCTCTCCGGTTTTGAGTTTCTGCTTTACCTGATTGAATTTTGTATTCCAATCAGCTTCAATTGCCCCGTAATCAGTTCCGCTTCTGGAAATAAATTCTTCGATGACTCCCTTGAGGGCGTGAGAGCTGAGTTTATTGACGGGAATGAAATGGATGGTCATTTCAAGCGCTCCACCTAAAAATACACGTAGGCTCTAACATTTTGCTGTCTGTAATATCATAATATACATTTTATGATGGTTGGCCACTGATGTTGCCTAACCAAGTCATCATTACTTCTGCCATGACCTTGTGTCCCATTTCATTTGGATACCGGGAATCTGATTGCACCATATCATTACTACAAAGATTATGTTCTTCTCTATAATGATCCCAGTAACGGTGTACAGGAATTAATGCACAACCCAGGTCTGAAGCCACTATCCGTAATGACCGATAAAAAATATCAACGGCTTCCATGTCATGAGGATTATCAAAAGTGTGGGAAGTTGCCAGGTTGATGATTGGATTGAAACGTATCCGTGCCAATCTGATCATCTGTACGATATTTTCCTGAAATTCAGAGCGGTAAACAGACTGAAATGCATCGTCAACGCCGAATTGTATAAGAAGAACATCAGGTTGAAAGCAATTAATGTCTTCGTTGAATGTGTCAATTCCGTCAAAGGAGGTTTCTCTGAATCTTGAGCGGTTAATCACCTCAATTCCTTTAATGAAAAGCGTTTCTTTCAGAATATCCGCATAATTTCTGGTAACGCCATAGCCGGCGGCAATACTTCCACCACGGATCAGCAGTTTCATAAAAGAGCATCTCCAAAAAATAGCCACATCAAAACGAAAAAGGGGCCAAAAGCAGATTTCATTTCTAAACAGTTTTTATGGTCTGCGTCTGTCCTCATCACCTTTTCAAGACAGCAATGGATTTATTTTCCAATGGCTGTCCATCTTCCGGATACCGCCCCTCTTTCACCAACCCGGTGCAGTTAACATGGATATATTGCCTGAAACCCAGCATGGATTTCAGCATGATCTCGCCGCCGTGAATCCTCTTGTTATATTGCTCTGTGCCGCGCCACATGAAAACAATCATGTCGTTGCCCAATGTTGTATCGTAATCAACCCTCGCTATCGAGGGGATGGTTGCAGTTATTATCGCCGAAGTATTTTGGTCTGTGATTGTAACTGTCCTGCCGTTGAACCTCACAATGATCGTTGTTTCCTGATAGAAGGCGTCCGAGCGCGCAGTTCTCAACAATGAGTAAAGTTGATTGAAATCTGTGTTCAGGCGGTTCAAGTCCCATGCGATTGCGAAGGTCGCCGCCGCAATAAATAGCAGGATGAAGATCAAGTATTTTGGCTTAAAGCGCCTGTGGGTCATCATGGCGTGCTCTTATCTGGAGCGTTTCGGCAGTGCTGCCTGGACGCGCCTCATCTCCTCCAGAAGCTCCTGTTTGCTGACGATGCCCTTCCTGTCCAGGATGTTGATCAACGCATCGGACTGAATGACTTCGGACATCAGCAATTCCTTAAATTCGACCAGTTGTTTCTCGTCAAGTTTTTCCGCCATGATTGCTACCACCTTCCAGTAATTCCCTTATGACCGGCTTCACATACATGTTGCTAAGATCAAACTGCTGCAACGCCTTAACCGATACTTCAATCTTTTCCTTTGTGGTAGTCTTGGAGTTCAGGATTAAAATGTATTTCCTTTCAACACGGCATAGACCGCCAGCACTGAACGTTTCCTCAAGATTGATGCTTTCATCCCAAACCGATATTCCAAGTTGCTCAGCCAGTTCTTCAAGATAGAATAAAATGATTTCATTGTCCATCTTCGGTTGACGCACCTGTCATGACTTATACCAAAAATAACAAACAAACGCTCCACAGTGCTGGCAAACAGCAGTATTGGTTTTGATTTCTTTGCTACAGTTGGGGCACTTGTTTGTCGTAGCAGTGATTTTGGGGTTAAATGATTTTGCGTCGTTGGTACTGTATTTGATCTTCTGCCGGGCACAGGATATTTCAATGGCGAGAACGACGAGAAAAATTACGACGAAATAGGAAAAGATGACATATTGCATGTTGGCTCCTTTCCGGATTATTCACTGTCTTGCTCTTTTAACCTCTTCCGGAATTCTCTTGGTCGTTCATATTCAGGGAGTGACCATATGTTTTCCCCGCCGGCGCGAGCTTCCTGTTCCGCTTTTAAGAATTCAGCCCTATAAGGCGGCTTCAAATATTCAATGAAGGCTTCTGCATATCCCTCCCTGACCATTTCCAAGTTGATGTTCCTTTCATTCAGCCAGACCATACAAACCATACGCCTATATTTATCAATATCAAGGATTTCCAGTCTCACCTGTTTCCCCATGATTTTATCTTTGAGTGCCTTCCATGATTCTTCACTGTAAGGCTGACCGGATTGATGGACGTGTCCATTTTGTCTGTTGATTTTGGGTGTTTCCGGAGCGTCTATACCGTAGAGCCTAACTTTGAGCTTTGTCTGCTCTGGTGTTGTTATATGGATCGTGTCGCCGTCGCTGATCTTGGTGACGGTGCCGGTAAATGTGCGGACTGGATCTTTAGCAATAGCTAATGTTACTGTTAAAAAGAGCAATGTTGTTAATGTGATGGCACAGAATATGGTAATGGGGTGATTATGGTGGGGGATTAATCGCATATTCTAATGTCCATTAGCTGGATTTTGGCTAATGTTAATCAGAGGATAAAAATGTAACTGACCGTCAATTTTATTGTCAATATCACACTATAAAGATATTTGATCTGTGAGCATTAATATCTAGCTTTATTATTTGGGGTTAAAAAGCATTATGTCTAAAATTCTTGCGTAAGGCATTTCTAATGAGGATGATAATATTTTGAAGCTACTTTCATGCTTTATAAATAGACACTTCCAAGCTAATAATAATTCTTTATACGAATTTTCGTCATACACGTTCTTTCCAAGTTTCTTCATTGTATTTATATCAATCATCGGAAATATCTTTGGAAACGAGAAATGTAAAAATTTTGTAACACTGACACCGGCAGTATTGGTCTTTGATGTTACTAATTTAATAGCATTCCAAAAGGGTGGGAGGTATTGAGGGATATCAATTTCTTTTATGGTCTTATCAGTAATACTATCTTGTATATTTCTTAATTCTACAAACTTTTTTCTCCCTTCACAAAATCTGGTTTTGCTAACCTCACAAATCTTTGGATTCCAAGAAAACACCAGTGCGATTTTTAGTTCAAGATGATCAGCGATATCTTTATGTTGGTTGAAAAAATACGCTATTGGTTCATAGGTTATTGAATAAAAAAATCCTGATCCTACCGACTGATCTTTTTCCCACTTCTGTTTTAAGATTTGTGGATCAGAATATTTACCATAAATATCTTCAAGCTGTGATTGAAGTATCATAATTTTCTCATTACTCCCCGCTAAAGCATTTCTGCGCAGCTATCATCGGTTCTCCGTAGAAAATCGGGTCAACTTTTTCAACTATGTCCGCAGGCACATCAAGGAAATGTCGTTTATTTTCTATCGGGATGCATGCTCGTTTTGCACCATTATCCATACCTATTTGTAGCGGTTCAGTCAGTGATGGAATTGGTTTAATATTGCCTTGTATACTGAGGTCTCCAAGAATCAAGGTTGCAGGTCTAATGGATTTCTTTTTTAAGGCAGAGTACATGGCAACAAAAAAAGCTACGCCTATCTCGCAGTCAATGTTCGTGTGCAGTAAATCAACACCCTCAACATGAAAGTCAGAAGTATCAAATTCCCTGCCGACACCGTATTCCACCTTATGGGCATTGAGATAGTCGAAAGCTCTTTTTAAGGATTCTTTCATGGATTTATTCATTGTGCCGGAGAACTTCAATTTGCTTGTTCCTGCGGCAAGTCCGACTTCAATGCGGTAAAGTGCAGCTTTCCCTTCATTGCTGACAAATGTCGTATATGCCGTACCTGGGGGCAGCGGATCTTGCACTATTAAATCACGTCCCCCTTCTTCAGGTACACCAATAAAAGATTCTTCCTGGGTTTCATGGTCAAGAAATGAGAAAGTTGTCTGGCTATATTCAAATGAAAGCATTTTTTTAAGCTGCTCCTTAACACGTCTACGTCCTTCAAGAGCAATACCCAAGTATTCCCTTACTTCATCCTTGGTATAATTGCCGTCTGGATGCAAAAGCTTTACATAGCCTGATACTGTTTTCCTTACCGCCTTAGCATCTCTTGCATTTAGGTGATTGCCAAGAGAGAAATATTTATCAAACGACTCTGTGAAATTATATTTTCTGAGTTCCTGAAAAGCCTCTGCGATGTAATCAACCACAAAACCATAGTGATTGGTGAAAAGCTCATTTGCCATCTTAGGCATTTCCCAGCCTGGAAAATAAAAGTGAAATCTATCAATAAGTGCGGGGTCTCTCATTTTATCGGGGAGAGGCTGAAAGAGATTGCTTGATTTAACCAGTACCTCAATAGGCTGGTTTATATTCCCAAGGAAGCACATGCTTGCCTTTGCGGTGATTTCTTCTTTCCCTCGGGAAAAAGAGCCAGCCTCAAGATAATCTTTCAAAATGTCAATCACATCCCGTTCCCGTAAATCCATGCCACCTACTTCATCAAAAGCAACAACATCCCAGAGTCCTACAAGCCCAATCTTTCCTTTGCCGCTCATTGAATAAAAAAGATTCGGCACAGTTGTCTTGCCGCCCGACACCAGAATTGAATACGGGCTTACCTCACGATAAACAAATGATTTACCTGTTCCACGGGGGCCAAGCTCAACAAAGTTAAAATTTGTTTCCACCATTGGAATGAGCCGTGACAGTAAAAGAAGTTTCAGCCTTTTATCAAATTTGGTTGACTCCATTCCTATAGAACGGATAAGCACGTCTATCCATTCATCCGTGGTAAATTGCTTTCTGCCTTCTTTCAGTTCCGTATGGTCATAATGAGCAAGCTGAATAGGCGTTAGGGATTTAATCCAGAAGGGGCTTTTCTTTCCTGATGTGTCATCATACATATAGTCCATTTCAACCTGTGCCCAGATACCTCCTTCAAGCAAACGTTCATAGCGTCTTATAATGGTATCGGGAATATGCACATGGTTGTCTGTAAAGTTGACAAGCTCTGCCCAGTATTTGTCTTCACTCGGCACGAGCCTAACCTTGATTTTATCAATAAAGGTATATGAGCCTTTTTCTTTGACCCGTGACTGAGCCTTGTTAGCTTCATCAGGATTAATAAAGTTTTCAGAAAGCGTGGCGTTAACCAGATTAAGCCCTGCATCTATTGCCATCTGGTCATCTGTTGCACAGTATTTTCCCAAAAGATATTCAAGAACATAGACGGGCACATTTGCCCCAACTTTTACTTTTCTCACAAGGTCTTTTCGGACAACCTTCCCGCCAAAAACCTGATTAAGCTTCCTATCCAGCTCTGCCATATATGTTCCCCTTCCATTTAAAAGGAAAAATCAAGCTCCAATTTTTCCGTGCTTGCCAGTTCTTTCCCTGTATCCGCATCGGCAATTGTTACAGTTATATATTTTTCTTTAATGCCCTCTTCAAGCATTAAGGTAACATAATTTTCTTTATCCTTTTCAAGTGCTATTATGGATGTTCCTGCTTCATGTCCGTACACGGCAGTTGCAACCCTGCCAACAATTGATTTCCCAGCCTTAACATTAATGGTAACACGGCTAGCTTGTTCTCCAAACAGCCCTGACCAGCCATATTCTATTTTTATGGTAAAAAATCGGGATGTTATTTTAGAGCGGTCTGCCATAACTGAATAAGTATGTTGCCCTACCGCAGACTTTTCAGCCTCAGCACCATTAATTGAAATAACAGGTATTATCAATTCCTGAAGTGAAAGCCCTCCATGAAAATATGCCCGTGCCCCTCCTTTTGCTTTAAATCCAGCAACACCATTAGGAAAGGCAAATTCAAGGTCACCACCCAAGCCAAGTTGCGGTGAAGATGCACGGATAAAGGAATCAGAACTGGTTCCGCCATAACCTACCCAGTAGCGCCTGTGAACCGTTACGGTAGTGCCCCCTGGCGGGTCAACTTTCATGGCTTCCGACAACTCTTCTCCAAACAAATACCCGTGGTCGCTTGTAATAATAAAGTGCTCTATACCCATCCTGTTAAGGTTTCGTACCCCACGGGCAAGTTCACCCAGAATGTCATTCATCACTTTTCGTGCAAGGCTAATATTATCTCCCTCGCAAATTTCATCTATCTCTTGTGAGGTTACAAGAACAAACTCAGCATCATTAATTGCTTCTCGAACTTTTTTGGTCGGCTTTATAATTTGCTCAAGTTTTACATCAACAACCTTTGCATCAACTGCCTTTTTCAGAAGGTCTATTCTTGTTTTTCTGTCCCGACAAGGTGTTTCACCTATCTGAGGGGAAATATCACCAGAACCCAATTTAGTGATGTTTATCCCTTTTTCAGCCTGCGGAAGCAGTGCCGTCATACCTATTTCTGTGATGGTAGGTATTGATGCAATTGCATACCCAATGCTTTTATCCTTGATGTCACTTACTGATTCGAGAAGCTCCACGCCCATTTCATAACGCAGGGCATCAACAAGAAAATATGCTGTCTTGCCTCTTGGCAAATGGTCTTTGACGTGCGTTTTAAAAATCTCTGTCTGACGGGGCAGTGCTTTAAAGGCAAAGTTACTATCAGACAGTCTTTTCAGGAAACACGTTGTCAGCATGTTTATTGTTTCCGTATACAGGTTTCTTGCCTTTGAAATAATCTGTAAAACCATGTCATCGCCATCATCGTCAATGCCTTCATCAAACGTGGCGTACTGGTTTTCGAGCATACGGTGGCAGTAGTCAAGAAAGTGCCATCCCTTAGACCCCTCTTTACCCTGAACATATCTTTCAATAATCTCAGCATGTGTCAGTGTAGAGCCTTGCAGTTCCTTTTTAATCACAATGGCAACGTTAATCAGCTTTGATGCGGTATCAAGCAATGTCCATCGCAGAATCCCAATTGGGTCTGCAATTGCCCAGAATGACACTCTCCGCTTCTCAATAATGGCAAATGCTTTTTGAATGTTATCGGCAAGTATCAGCTTGCAGACATGCTGGTAAAGTATCTGCTCAAATGCTCTGAAGGTATCACAGTCAATAATTTCATCTGGCTCGACTGGGAGGGTACCCACTAAAAGGATTTTTTCAATTCCAAGTGAGGTTTTTTCATAGGCGTCTTTTAAATCTATCCTGTTGCGCCATGCATTTACAAGCTGCCTGCATGCTTCAATCTGGGCTTCTTTTACGGCATGTGGTGTATCAGTAAATATTTTATGAATCGCCTTGTCTTTAGCGAAGCAAAGCATTTCGGACAGGAAGGCATAGCGTGAAAGCTCTTTTCGTATCTGTCCTATGTTCTGCACCTTAGTCGTAAAGCCGTATGCAGCGGTAAAAATAGTAAGCAGTTCTGGAAGACTGTTTTTTTCTTCTATCTGTTCATCAAAGTTATCAGAGAAAAGAAACTTCAGGACAATATCTTCAGCAGAACCAGCGCCAAATATTAATAGAACCGTTCCCTTACCTGTGTCCGCACCTGATTCAGCTAACTTGTCAAGATCTTCAAGATTAAGGGAACCTTTTGCAACACTTTTACAGATTTCATCAATATTGGAAGATGAGAGCACGTCCTTCAAAGCGCCACGGGCAATAACTTCAAGCCGGGTGTTTGCATCTATCACCCCGCCTGATTCCACTACAATGCCGGCAGATTCAGCTTCAATCATCGGTGAGGAGTCTTTTTTCCGTTCAAGCGGGATATAAATAATACACTTGGCAGATTCATCACCAGATAAATATCCATCAATGACTTTTCTTAACTTAAAAAAGCTCTTTTCATATATATGCACCGGTGTTTTGCCAAAATTAAGTGACGGCAATGCCTTTGCATAGTTCAACTCTGGGTCATACCAGACAACTATGCCCTTGTTCTTGACCTGTTTTTTTATGACACTGACAAGATAATCGGTTACTTTACCCATTGCCTGTTCCCATTAATCAAGAATAATTTTTTTACCTTCGGTGAGATGTTTCATGGCTATATCCCGTATCTTTTCAAGCCCTGCATCCAACTCTTTTTCAGAATCAATGGAACCGCTGATATAATTTGCTATTTTTATTCGCTCTATTTTAACCTCTGGAGTAAGAAGCTCTTCAATCTTTTGTAGTGCTTCATTCCGCAGGGTTTCCGCAGCAGATATATCGGATTCCAGCTTTGATAACTGTGCATGGCAGTTTGTACAGCAAGTTCCGTCAGGCTCTACGGTACACGCTTCGCAAAGCCTTGCTGAGAGCGATGCAAGAAGGGACCTCTTGTTTTCATCAGGTATGCGTCCCCATTCTGGATGCCCTTTAATAGACTCAATGGCTTGATTTACCACCGTGTAACGCTTGTCATGCAAATCACAATATTGAGTGTCATAAAATTTAGATAGTATTTTTTCACCTTTGGCAATATCATCCAAGCTGTCAAAAAATATCTCCGAGGTTAAATCTCCCGAAAGTTTTTCTGCCGCCTGCACTACCTCATCGGGGATAGATGGCACATTTCTTATGCTATCGTACTTCTGATGAAGTGCAGTCATTGCCTTTTTAATGGTGTTAATGTTTAATTCTGTTATAGCCTTTGCTATCTTCTGGATTTTATTTCTTGCTTCAAGATATGATTTGCCCTCGCTTGCAAGCGTCTTTACGCAATCATCCACACCGCTTTTCTGTATCCCATCAAGCCATTGCTTATGCTCTGCCATAAAATCACGGCAGGGCAGGTTAAGGGCGTCAAGTGTCGCCTTAATGGGCAGTAGAGTTTCCCAGTCCTCAGAAACAATTTGCTTGAACGAATTTGCGATGGTTGTTTTATCTACGTTGACTTCTTTGCCAGTAATAGCCTCATAGTTTTTAGCTGCATCGGTCAACACTTTGAGGGTTACATCGCTTATGTACGGAGAAAACGATGCAGATTTAAAGGTGTTGTCTTTTGTGAAAGCTTGCCTGCTATTCGGATTATTATGGTCGCTGTACTTTTGTCCCTGAGCGGTTACTTCTATAACTCCCGCACGAAGAAGTGTTGCAAGAACAAGGCGCAGCATATCCCTTTCCCAGCCATAACCTGTTCCGCCAAAATAGTCTTCAAGGCTCTTGCCCGTTACCTTTTCTCCATAGGAGTGCATGTTTTTAAGGTAATTAAAAATTTCAACTGCAATATCGGCAGAAGCATTCGGAACAAATTTAGTTCCTTCCTTAATCACAAGGTTCAAGCCACCAGGTGGCGAGTAAAATACGGGGGGTAGTCCTGAAAGGTTTGCTGCGGTAAGTATCTGCTCAGCTTCCTTGCCCGTCAGGTTCCGTGCTCCCATCTCAAGCTTCGGGTATAGGTCTGGAACGGCAAAGTCAAGCAGCCCTTTTGTCATTTCGGGAAGCTCACTGCCAAGGGCGGATATATCTTTTTCAACACCCTGAAAATAAGCCATTCCGCTTTTTAAGGCTTCAGCCATTTTTATCTTCAGGTCACGGTTAATTCGTTCTTTTCTTGTCTTCTCTTCATTAAGGCAGGTTGATTCTTCAACCGTAAGTTTGCCTTGTGCCGCAATCCTCTCATGTGTCGCAATCATAACCTGTGAACGGTGCCGTTCTTCAATGCCCTGATGGATTTCATCAGTTAGCGTAAAAACCCAGAAAAGAAGATTCTTTCCTGTATCGCTTCTGCTCTGCTTCCGTGCTTCTTTGGTCTGGGTTTTAAAATCGTCATTGTCATCTGCGACACTCAGTGCAATGACAATATTGCCCTCTTCACCAATCTTATCTCCATCGACCGTAAAGCCAACCTTGAAGTTTCTTAAATTCTTGTAGCGGTACGTTTTTATTCTGTGGTCAGAGAGAATTTCAACCAGCATGTCCTTTTTAATCTGGTTTCTTTCTGCAGGCTTTGCATCAATTTCCCGTCTTGTAGTATCCCAGTTTTTCTCCTGAGCGGTTTGCAGCTTGTAGCCTTCCTCTGATTGACGAATAAACTGCGCATTTTCCAGCTCCCTTAATGCTTCCTTGACTTCCTCTATCCGTGAACTGCCGTCAACCGTTTCAAAAAGCACTGCCGCAATGTTTTCCACGGTGCGGGGTAAATCACGCACGAACTCGAGCAGACAGAGAGCCTTTGCAACCTTTGCATAAAAAGGTTTTGCGGCAAATGTCTTTATAATATCTGATATGTCTTTGCGTTTTTCGGTAGACAGGTTGCCGTCTACGAGTTCATAGACCTTATCAAGCGTTACTAATGCTCCAATCTTTTCAGAGCCAAGGTTCACCTTTTCTGAAATGAGCATCTGTTGAGCTTGTTTGATAATGGTTCTGTTTGACCCCCCTATATGCCTTTGTGCTCCAGGCTGTAAGCGGATGCCGGACATAATATCAATGCAAAGGTCTATATGATAAGGGAGGTACGGATACAGGTCTATAAACTCTTTTTTATTCAGACTTACCTTACGGCTGGTTCGCTCAAGCTTTGTGTATGAGCTTAGACGGCTTTCATTATTTTCAAAAAGTTCCGCAAGTATTTTTTCAGCTTTTGAGTTTTTCTGAAGCACTCTCTTACTTGTAATCTCAGCAATATCAGCAGGCGCAAGGTCTATCCGAACAGGGAAGCGTTCTTGCAAACGGGCTAGCTCTATTTTTTTAGAGTCAAGGGCATCAACAATTTCATTAAGCTTTTCCTGTGACGTTACCACTACCCATGAAGGGGCAACCGCCTTCTTTGCCTTTACCCTGTTTTTACCTTCTTTGCCAAATGCCTGCACAACCGCCTGAAGGTCGAGCATTCTGTCAACGCTGCGGGATACAAACTGCCCCACTTCATCAACTACAAAGACAAGTGCTTTGCCAGCTTGCCGCCTTGTCATCAGCTCAAAAGAAATTTCAGCAAGCTTGTTTGCGGATATATCCGCTCTGCCTTTTATATTGCCGTCATCATCCTTTACGCCAAGCCCTCTTACCCATGAGTCTGCCTGCGGATAGGTCTTGGGGTCTATCTCGCTCAGTATTGAGCTTGCTTCATTCAGTACCCGTCCAATTTTCCTTCTTTTTGTCCACGGCTGTTTATATTTCTTTTCAAACCTCTTTTCAAAGTCTGGCAGTAGTCCATCGGCTTCCAGACCCATCTCAAGGTCTGCAAGGTCAAAGTCCTCCGCATAGCCAAGCTCCCGCAGCAGAACCTTATACATGACCTCCGTTATGCGCTCATTAGCCGTTCGCACTCCTCTATCCATTGATACGTCAAAGATAACGGCATGGGTGGGGATGTCAATATTAATAAGCGTGAGGAAGTCCTTTATTTTTGAATCAACAACTTGATTAGAAAAAATATCTGATGCTTTTTGTCCCAGCACTTCACGGTTTGCAAGGATATATCCAAGGTTCTTTGCAAAAGATGATTTACCAGAGCCAAAGAAACCGGAAATCCAGACGCCTATGCCCTCAGTGGGATTGTTTTTTGCCGAATGATAGGCAGCAAGCACCTCATGGTAGTGTGTCTTAATGGAGTCGGTCGCTATGTATTCTTCAAGTTCGCTTTTTACGGTCTCTTGGTCTGCCTGGTCAACCTTGATGACCTCTTCTATTGTTCGGGTAATGTTTTTCTGAAAAAGGTCTTTTATCTGTTGCATTGTTTCCCCTCACTGTTGATTTTATCAGGATAATATTTAACCATTAATTATCAAGTCCGTGAGCAATGGCAAGGGATTTGTCGTTTTTGCATTTGCCTTTTACCCTGTCTGCCCAGTATTTCATGGCAACATGAGCCCAGTCATACTTGCCGTCCTGAAGCTCTTTCCAGAATTTTTTCGGTTCTGTCCACGGAATTAGTTGATGCAATGGTGCCATGTTGAGAATAACACCATCATTAATATCTGGGGCATATCCTCTGTCGGCTATGGTTTTTATTTTTGTCTGAAAATCAATGAGCTCATCAATAAGGCTCTCTAGCTTGTCTATCTCTTTTTCAAGATTACGTTTCTCTTTGCCTTCAGGCAGTGCAACAAGGCGGGACTTCTGTTCTGCCAAATGACTTCTTTCAAACACAATCTTTGAGTTTATATATCTCTCTTGAATGGAATAAATCGAGTCAGCTTTTAAGCGTTCATGGAAGAGATATATGCCGTAAGACTTCTTTGCAGATTGCAGCAGCCAGTATACGGGTCTTTTTCTATACTGCGGAATATGCCACTTAATGAAAAAATCACGCTCAAGGAATGAACGCAAATCTCCACCAATGGTATTTATTACACTTCTACCGTCAGCCTCTCCAAGCATTATGGCAAGTGCTTCTTCAACACGGGCAGGTAAATCATCAGGATGCCCTTTATCAAGAACCATTATTCCATCATCATCAACAAACTTGTTTAGCTTTACAAAATCACACTTCAAAAGGACCGTGCCGTCTTTATCAATACCGCAGCCAAGTTCGCCCTTTTTCCCTGGCTTAAACCTGCCTAAAACAACACCAATGGCATAAGAAATCCAGCTCACTGCAAGCTCATAGCGCTCCTCTTCACGCTCAAGTTTGTTTGCAACGATATATTTATAAACTGTTTCAGGGTGAAAGCCAGAGGCAAGGCAAAGCTCTTCGAAGGTAAGAAAACGTTTCTGACGCCCTCTGCGCATTGAAGAATCATCTTCGCCACCTTCATCACTGGCAGCATCTCCCTCATCATCCAAATTATGACTGCCTTGTTTTATTACCTCATCAGGTACATGCTTCTCAAGATAGAGTGTTTCGATTGCTTGCAGTTGAGGGTCTTTCAGATCATTAACCATTGGAAGTTTGGCGGGAAGGGTGTTAAACTCTGACTCAATCTGGTTAATATCTATTTTTTCAATTTCGTAAAGCTTATAAACTGCTTCGGAAATATCAGTTTCTAAAACAGTTAGTTCTTTTTCAATATTCAAAAGTGAATAAATGCCCGTGCGCCAATCAGTCGGGGAAACCATTTCCCAGCTTGTTTCCTGATGTGTAATTGCTTTCTTTTTCAGTTTTATACATTGGCAACTTCTGTCAATAATATTGCGTTCAAAAAGTTCTTTCGACTCAGCAAGGGGTATACGTGCAATGTCACCAACTGTATAATTTACTGTCGGGGCAAGTAGTTTTATAAGAAATGAGCATAATTTGGAATTAATAATGCCTAATATAAGATAAACAGATTTGAGTGGAAAAATAGAGGGAGCTGCCACGTCAAAAATAAAGCCTGGAGGAAGATGACGTAAGCTTAAGTTACTAACTGTCATAAGGTTATAAGTACACCCCTCCTTAAAATGATATTCGGCATTTCTAATAGCCGAATTTTCTACTTTTATATAATATCCATCTTTATGCCATTGAATTATATAATCCAAATTACCGTACCATTTATTAAAATCACCTCCCTTAACACAGGGAAACCATTTGAAATTAGAAGCTAAGGCAGATTCATGTGTTCTACAATTAAATTCGATATTATTAGTTCCCAGTTCCCACCAAAATTTAATAAATCTAAAGCTGTTACTACTTGAGGTGCCAAAACAAATCTTGGCACTATCCCCGAAGGGGGCATTTTTAATAAACAAATTTCTTATCCCATCACTCACCCAATACACAAATGGGTAGCCAGGAATTGCTTTTAATTTCTCCTGTTGCAATAAAAAAACATGTGGGTCTGAGAACGAATTGGGATTGTTGTTGTAATCATTAAGAGCATTTGAAAACATTAATTCTTTTTCTTCATTTATATATTTAATCATCCTAAAATATGCACCCGTATAATGAACAGTAGGCTGAATATTTTTTAAAACATACATTGTACATTGCTGAGCATACGGGTTGCTTAATTCCATAAAAGTTGGCCCAAGATGAACCATTGTTTCAATCGAAGTCTTTTCAAGTATAGATGTTCTTAATGCCTCATAGGATGATGTGAACATAAAAGAATGAATATTTATTAATCCTGTATAACCATTATGGTTTGTAAGCTCAATACACCTGTCAATAAAAGTTGCATAAAGGTCATTTGAAGTCTCTGGGTATAATTTTTTTAAGTCTTCCCTTAGGTCTGAATTCCAATTTCTTCTCCCAGAAAACGGAGGATTAGCAACTACCACATCATGCCTTCTTATCAGCGCATCAATTAAGCCTAACCCCTTTATTGATTCACTGGCAACAAATGAGCCTGATGCTTCTTTATGGGTTTCCATGAACTGCTGGAACGCTGAAATGATTTCTTCCTTTACTTCATCCCACGCAATCTTCTTGCTGATATAAAGGTCAAATTCCAATTGTTCTTTTGGATTAATATCCTTAAATAAACTTTGCTGATTATTCATAAGTCCTTTTGGAACTATTTTCTCTTTTTCAATGAACTCATTTATTATGGTTTCAATCTTCAGAAGCGAGCCAAGATAATATGCCTTATTTAAGATAGGCAGAATTTCCCGAAGCAGCTTTTTTGTGATGGCTTGAACTGTTTGCAGATTATCCACAAAGTTTTTAATGGCTTCATCGCTGAACGGGGGGATGTCTGTATAAGTCAGATTAAATTTCTCAAGAAAGGTATCCTTGTTCTTTCCTTTTGCCTTTATATAGAGCGATAAGGCTGAAAGCTGGATAGCCCGAAGGTCAAGGTCAATGCCGTAAAGATTATTTTCAATAATACTTTTGGGGATATCTGCTTCGTCATTTAAGGAAGGTTCTTTACCCCAGCCGTCTTTGCCAGCATTTGCTATTTCTTCAAGATACATCTGGTAGAAAATATCAAAAGCGGTCATGCCAAAGTGCATCGTGCCACAGGCAGGGTCAAGAAGGGTTATGTCTATTACTCTTTTAATCGCTATGCGGTCTTTATCCTGCTCATTAGGTACATAATATTTCATGTGCTCCCTAAGCTGTGAATCGGGGTGCATACGAAGCCACAGGCGTCCAAGGGTATTTTCAACAAGATACTGCACAATCCATTTTGGTGTAAAAATTTGAGTGGCAGCAGGAATGTCACGCAGCTCCATCTTCTTTTTCTGCGTGTATATCTTGTCAAAGACCGCAGCTTTATCTTCATCAATAAAATACTGATAGACCCAACCGATGGTTTCATCTTCCTGCCAGACAGAGGCTACTTCTGTACCATTAATAATATCTAAAATTTCTTTTAAAATTCTGGGGCGAGGAAATATCCTACTGGGTAGGTTGTCTGGGTTAAAAAGAACTTTTATCTCTATCTGCCCAGACAGCCAGAGAATAAAATGTTCATAGGCTTCATCAATATGTCCCGAGTTAAAAAGCTTTTCATCATCATGGTGGTCAACAAGATAGAATTTAAAAGCATTAGAATCAGCGCCACGGGAAACTGTTTCCCGAATAATCTTTCTTGCCTCCATCATCTTGAAGGCAACAAAGCGGTTGAGATGAGTAAAGGCTATTTCTTTAATCAGTTTATCAACGGCATTTTTATCCTTAAGGTCTGTTTTTGCCTCTTCGCTCAGAAAGTATTCAAGCTGTTGTCTTGTTTCCGCTTTGTGAGTGTCCTTGAGTTCAGGAAGGGACTTTATATTTTCAAATGTGCCGTTGGCATGAAGTCCATAGACACCTTCAAGCTGTTCACGGGCTTCCTGCATAAGGATACCCCTTACTGTCTGCACCATCTTTTTTATACTGTTACGGGTCTCTTTATTCATATCCCCTGCCTGTTCAGTAAATTTTTACCCGATAACTCCCCATTGGTATTCTGTCTGACATATCCATAAACCGCAAACCCGTAGTGCCTTCAACGCTCCCAGGATAAAAAATAACCGTAGGCACAAGGGTCTTCCCCTGCATCTGACCAAGAAGCTGTGAAACCTGATAAATGCTTGGGGCAAGAGAAGCAGCCCTGTTTAAAAAAACAACATTCTTCTTCGGGTCAAGCTTTGAAAGCTTGCCTGAAAGCAGCTCAGGTAATGGCGAGAATGCTTCATCAGTGAGATACTTGTTTACGGTTTCCTGAGCACGCTCAAACCCGAACTGCTTTTCTTCGTCAGCAAGGGAATCAATATTATCATTGGAGTCAATAGCTTCCCATAAAAGTTCAGCAATGGAAATGGTGAGAACGCTTTTACCCACATTGCCAAGACGTGTTGCCAGAAGCTTCATTTCACGTCTTGTCTGAAATTCGGATTTTGGGTCGTAATGGAATACGCAAAATGGAAGGTCATGATAAGCACTAATTCTGACGGGTGTTGCCTTTAAATCATCTTCGAGCATTGAAAGACGTTCATGAAACGATGGCATCTACAACCTCCCCAATAGACTTGAACCGATGCTGTATCCGCACAAGATTTCCCGCTGTCTGATAGCTTAAGAATCCATTCTGGTGGGCTTCAAGGAAAAGTCGTTCAACCGTAGCCGCATCAATAAGAAATAGTTTCCAGTCCTGATGATTAACAACTTTATCACCCGCTTCTACTTCCATGCCAATAGAAAAAGCAATATAAAGAAATGCTTCAATGGGCAAATACACTGGGGCTATACGCTTTTTTACATTTCCTTCAAGAATATGAAAATCCCGCAAAGATGTAAGTGTATTGCGGGCTACACGGTTGCAGACTGTATCGCCCCATTTGGATGTTGTTTTACCTTCATCAGAGAGATTTTTTATATACTCCTGAGCATTTTTTGTAGAGATGTATTCAATGCCTCTTGATTGCGCTGTGAAGATATAGTTTACAACAAAGTCATACAGTAAGTTGTCGGCATGCGCTGTATGATAGTAAAGGACTCTGTCTATAACCGCATCGTCTTTCCCCTTTCTGACAAGCTTTCTCAGCGCTGCATCCCACTCATCACCAAAGATATACCTTTCTCTAAAGGCTGTTAAAAACTGCTTCACATAAAAACGGGCAGGTCTGGCAAAGATATTATCTGAAATCGCCTTCTGGATGTTTTCATCAACGGACAGCCCCTCATCCCAATGCGAAAGAAATACCCTTGTGTCATGAAGTAAGGCTGGGGCACGGATAATCTTTGCTGTATATGCTTTTGAATCCTTAAAAGTCATGATTACCAATAAATTAATTTTTGATTTACAAAGATTTCTGAAACTAATTGTGTGAATATATACGCCAAAATACTTAAAAAATCTAGAAGTAGTGACACAATCAACTTCTCGCTGGAAAAGCTATCTGTTTCGTCTATATACCAGAATATCATAATAAATTCTCACGGTGATTATCACCATGAACAAACCAGATCTCATTCAGGTCCTGGCCGCAAAAAAACTCACCGAAAAAATGGCAACAGACCAAAGCTGCTCGTCTAATGACCATTTAGAATTTCTACTATTTAGCCTTTATTTGCTGAACCTCGTCTGATAACTCAAAGACAGAGATCCAGCACACACCAGAGGAAGATAACCCCTTCAAGTATCCTTCCAGCATAGTGCAAGCTGAACCTCTGTATAATTTTCCTATTCCATTGACGATAAAGTCTTTTTAGTTGTCGCTTCATCAAAATTCCAGAGAGGTCCTGAAATGACTTTCTTACTTCACCATCTCCAATATCATTCCGCCCACCTTCTGCAGCTTATACCCACTGTCCGCCGGCAGTTCAGGATATTGCGCCGCTTTGGTATAAACATTGATGACATGAAACATCGTCTGCCCATATTCCAGCGGCAGCGCCCATTCCACAGCCTCTTTCTCCGCCTTGTTCAACTGAAACTGGTTGTTGAAGCTGTTAATGGTCATCTCCGGATGCTCGACCTTGCTC
>Ga0208040_1002118_pt1 | contig 18185 bp, 10 predicted proteins | sample AD_UKC083_MetaG_FD_184431 | JGI IMG/M metagenome (GOLD analysis project Ga0208040, IMG submission 184431) | Active sludge microbial communities of municipal wastewater-treating anaerobic digesters from USA - AD_UKC083_MetaG (SPAdes) (version 2) | ecosystem: Engineered > Bioreactor > Anaerobic >...
AATGCCCATCTGTTCAAAATCGGCAACTAGAGCGTCGACCATTTCGGTATTATCGGTAAGCCAGTAGTGCCTCGAAAACAAAATGCCAACATATTCTTTATAGCTACCCGTCGTTTTGTACCAGGCAAAGTACTCATCCTTTTCCTTAAAAACATTGCCCTGCGGATGATAAATGCCTTCCCAGGGTCGTTCTGCGGGAGCTTGTGGCATTTCTCCAATGTTACACACCTCATGTGTTATATAGAGTAACATATTCTTATAATTCTCAAGACCTCCGTGAGTGATATATAAAAAACAGGTGGCAACAATATCAGGCCTAACGGTAGACAGTATCCACAATGACGGATCGTGCCCAATAGAGATAACATTTTTTTTATCTCCCAATGATTTTATCTCCGGAACCAGAGTATCCCAACAAGTATCGGAAGAACGGTATAGAAAAACGATATCGGAATTCCGAAGGCTTTGCAATGCCTTTTGCATTTCTTCGGTCGATTTTTCCAGCTGTTTAGTTGAGAACAATTCCAGTGAAATATCCGAAATCTCATTTGCAGCTCTCCGGAACATACGTGCATAACTGTCCCATGATATTACTGTTAGTTTTATTTTTTTTGAATGCGACATGCTTTAAAGGAATGAGTAAGTGCAGTAAAACATTAGAGATTCCAACAAAATCTCCATCAGACCTGATAATTAGTTGATCCTTAATAATTATTAAGGATCAACTAATTACAAAACCTGTTTACAAAACTTAATTATAAAACCTAGCCTATTTAAAATTTAGCTATTAATCCAATTGTGTAAGATCTGCCGGAAGTTAAATAATACTGAAAATATTCTTTGTCAAGAATGTTGTTCACTGATAAAGACATATTGATATTTTTATTCAGTTTATATGAAAATTTACCATCCAGCAGTTTTTGTTCGTCATAGCCTCCATAAGCACCCTGTACTATGTCGCTATTGTTAGCCGTTGAAAATACTTTGTCTGTATAATTATATGACAATATAAGACTGGCAGGCCCTTTATGGAAATTTACACCTATATTATATATTAGATTTGGGACGAGTGTGAATTGTTTCCCTATGGATGAAGGATCGGATTCGTTCTCAGTTATTTCAGTACTCTGATTTGTAAGATTAATGTTTATATCCATAAATGAAGTTACATTCTGGTTCAATGTAATCTCAAATCCTTTTATTGCTCCTTTTCCGGCGTTATTTTGTTGTTTCACGCCTGTTGAAATTTCAGTGCTGTATATCTGAGAGCTCAGGTAGCTTTGGTAATAATCAAAAGTTATTTTGGTATAATCGCTAAACAAGGACAATACTATGCCGGCTTCCCAGGAAAAAGCTGTTTCAGGTTTCAAATTGGGATTAGACAGATATGTTGTTGTTGCAGAATACCATGTTCTGTATAGATTGTAAAGGGTGGGGGTTCTAAATGACTGACCGGCAGAAACCCTGATAGTCTTGACTTTAAAAACATCCAATTCCATTTCAGGAGTATAAACAATTCCCAGTTTGGGAGATAATTGTCCTTTTGTCGTATTTTCATACGTTTCTTCATCATCGCCTTCCTTACATTTTCCTCCAATGTTTCTGAAATAATCATAACGCACGCCCAGAAAACTCTTTAATCCTTCAGCTATATTAATCTCTGCCTGGGCAAAAGGCGAAATAAATTCCTGTTTCCCATCTATTGAATACTTGAAAGTAGTTTCCGTTTCCTCATCTCTCCAGTCTGATAAGTTTATTTCTCTAATATTTGCTCTGGACAATTTATAGTCCGCTCCTATTATCAAATTGTGATTGCCAACAGGTATATTCGCCTGTGCATCGGCAATAAATGACCATTTTGGCGATGAGGAATTAATATAACCAGGGCCTCCGTCAGGTGTTGCACCTTTTGATAAAGTTATATAAGAGCTTTCATCATTCAAAAAGCCTAAATAAGAAGTTAAGCTGACATTATTAATATTTGTTTTATAGAACAATTTGTATGAATTACTGGTTTTGTCACCCGGCCCCTGCATAAAATTATGAGGATTTACAGTTATTTTTTTCATAACGCCGTCATCGTTGATTGTAATAGAACCGGAATTAACCGGCCTGCCCGATTCATTCACGAGATAAGATTTAGAGTTTGAGTATCCATAATTACTGATCCCGGAACTAAAGCTGAAATCCAGTTGTGAGGTGGGATTGATACTATACGAAAGTTTTGTATAAAATTGTGTTTGTTTCATCCAATTATCACCCATATGACCCAAAAGATAATAATCTACACCTTTGTTATTTGTGGTTTTCTGCCAGCCTGTTACAGGAATAGTGCCTTCTCCGGCGCTGCCTGCTGCCTGATATAAGTTGGAGGGATATCCATCAGATGATATTTGACCTGCAGTAATAAAGAAAGAAAGTTTTTTATTTTTCAGAAAGCGATTGCTATAACTGACAGAGGAGTTAAAAGTATTGTAAGTACCATAATTGGAATGTAGGGTAATTGCCTCTTCATTTGGAATTTCAGTCAAAATGTTGATAACACCGCCCATAGCACTACCACCATATAAAGAGGAGAAACCTCCCTTTACTACCTCAACTTTTGAAATAGCATCAGTAGGTACGGCTTTCCAGTTAACATTCTGGTTATAACCATCGTTCAGGGGAATTCCGTCTAATAAAACGAGCGTTCTTGCATCTCCCGAAAAACCACGTAATGTAACGGATGTTAATTGATCGGTTGGTTTTGTTTTCTTAAGATATACGCCTGAAATTCCTCTTAATGTTTCGTCAGCGTAGAGCGCCGGACTTTCCTCAATTCTTGCTTTCGTAACAACTGCTACACTTGCAGGAACCGCATAAATGGAATGCGGTGTTCTTGTGGCAGATACAACAACATTATCCAGGGCAAAAACATCGGGTTTAAGTGTAATGTCAAACTGGCTCTGAGTTCCTACCGGCATTTCAATTGATTGGAAACCTATAAACGACACAACAATGATCGCATCATTATTTGGCACATTCAGGGAAAAATTGCCACTATCATCTGTTACCGTTCCTACTGTGGTGTTTTTGACAATAATAGAAACTCCGGGCATGTCAAGTGCATTGTCAGCATTGATAACATGTCCGGTAATCGTCCTTTGCGAAAATGCTGCATGCGTAAGCAATAAAAACATTGCTGCTGCAATAAATACTTTACTTTTCATAATTAATTTAAATGAGGGTTGCTTTTTCATAGATCTTGTTACTGTGCTTGAAAAAAATAAATCCAAAAACGGGCTGGTGTTACTTATTCTCATATTCGTGTTACTTATGGTCAAAAAAAAATTTACATCCTGTCTTTTGCTAATAAGATTATTTAATCAAAATAAAGTGTCATCTTTTTAAAATTCGTAACACGAATAAAAACGTTGCAATGTAGAATAAAACTTTCAAATGCAAATCCGCACTGCGATATATTTATCATTTTTAACATATTTTAACATATCAGAATGATTAAGTTGTTGAAAAGGCTGAAAAAGGGTTTATAGGGAGTTTAAGAAAATAGAAGATGCTTAATAGGGCTTAAAGAAGTTGAAATAGAAGAGAGAATCAGCCATTGCATTGTCTTCAGGACCCTACGACTCTTCTAATTCTTGGGAGTTACTGCAATAAGAACCGGATTATCGGTCTCCTTCAGGGAATCTGCAAACTTTTTGAGTTCATCTTTATTTTTCGGGTCCTTTACCTTTGCATTCCTGAAGTCTTCACTTGCAAAATGATTTTTAAGTGTTATCGCTTCCACAAATGAAAAAAGATGTAAGTTTATGATTACTTTTTTTAAATCTGATTCAGATGGCAAGATTTACTGGAATAATAGGAATATTAATTATTCTCGGTCTGGCTTTTCTCTGGTCAAATAACAGGAAAGCCATTAATCTCAGGCTTGTAATAACAGGTCTTTTACTGCAACTGGCACTTGCAGTTTTCATATTAAAGGTACCCTTAGGTCAGACTATTTTTGCCTGGTTAGGAAAAGTGATCAACAAGCTTCTTGATTTTTCCCAGGAGGGAGGTAAGTTTGTTTTCGGAGATCTTATGGCAGTGCCTGATATACTGCCGCCCCAGATTGTGTCAGGAGGTGTTTTCCTTTTCATTCTTATACCTACAATAATTTTTGTCTGTGTCCTGGTAGCAATGGCTTATCATGTTGGATTGATGCAGAGAGTGGTAGCGGTTATTGCTAGGTTTGTTCACTGGGTAATGCGGGTAAGCGGTAGTGAAGCGCTTTCAAATGTGGCCAGTGCTTTTGTCGGGCAGGTTGAGGCACAGATAATGATCCGTCCGTATCTTTCCGGCATGACAATGTCGGAACTTCTAGCTTCAATGACGGGTAGCATGGCTTGCATTGCCGGGGGTGTGATGGCAGTTTATATTTCAATGGGAGTGCCTGCTTCATATTTGCTTGCCGCAAGTCTGATGGCTGCTCCGGGAGCACTTGTAATATCGAAGATAGTTTTTCCTGAGACGCAGGAATCGGAAACCAAGGGTACGGTGAAGCTGGAGGTCAAAAAGGAACATTCCAACATTATGGATGCGATCTCCAACGGGGCCTCAGATGGTATGAAGATATCGATCAACGTGATAGCAATGCTTATAGGAGTCATTGCTCTTGTAGCCCTAGTTGATGCCCTGCTCGGATATTTCGGGCTTTTTCTTGGATGGACAGGGATATCACTCGATTTCATTGGACTGGATGTTGAGAATTTAGGGCTTAAAGATGTTTTCGGTGCATTCTTTTCATTGTTTGCAATAGTGATGGGGGTTCCTCTATCAGAATCCTTAGAGGTGGGTTCTCTGATGGGCACAAAAATGGTTATCAATGAGTTTGTTGCTTATTCCGATCTCTCTCCAATGATTGTCCAGGGTACTCTAAGTGCAAAATCAATAGTGATCGCAAGTTTCGCACTTTGCGGTTTTGCAAATTTCAGCTCAATAGCAATACAGATTGGAGGAATAGGAGCAATGATCCCTCACAGGAAATCCGATCTTGCAAGACTGGGATTTAAAGCAATGATATGCGGAACGATGGCTTCTTATATATCTGCATCTTTGGCAGGTATCCTGATGTAGGAGGCATTAATTTATTGATTCAGCCTTGGGGCAAGAGGGGGATTACTCGCTTCGCTCGTGATCCCCGTGGTGATGCTTCAAAAGCAAAAAATCATCTTGGGCGTTGCCCAAGATAATATTGTTTTCTTCCTCTGTCTGTTCATATCGGGCATGATTTACTTTTTACGGGGAAAAGGGATTACTCGCTTCGCTCGTGATCCCTTTGGGAGTGCCATACAACACCTTCATGAACCGTTCCGGTTTTTTTATTTTCCCTCCGTACCTTATAAAAGCAAGCTTTTAACGGTACTTCGGTAAAATAACAACCCCGCCAATGGCGGGGTTCATGAAGGTGTTGCGGAGAGAGGGGGATTCGAACCCCCGGTCCCGCGAAAGCAGGACAACGGTTTTCGAGACCGCCGCATTCGACCACTCTGCCATCTCTCCAATAATATTAGCCGCATTCGCCATGGCGTATATCCTGCTTTGGGTGCGACCATCTCTCTATTTTCCCTGCAAAAATGAAGAAATTTATTCAAAGAATTCAGCTTATAACAAGAAATCGGAATTATTTTCTTGCTTTACCTCGATTTTAAGAATTTCTTTACTGAAGAACCTGCTTTACCAGAGACTTTTATAAAATATTCACCAGGTCTTAATCCTTCAGTGGAAATATCAATTTCATCTTCTCCCCTGAGATGGAATTTTTTGATTATTTCACCATTAAGGCTTATTATTTCCAGCCAGTTGAAATTTCCAATCTTGCTCACTGTAATGATATCTGCAGAAGGATTTGGGAATATCCTGATCTGCAAGTCAGGATCAGTCCTGATGTTCTCCACTGCAGTCAGGTCATCGGTCTCAAGTATTACATTGTCCAGAAAGTATCTTTTAGCCTGCGATTCGAACCGGATCTTACCTGAATTCATACCTTGATCTAAAGCAATGATGATAGTTTTGAATTCATCCTCAGGATAAATTTCATCTCCGATCGGCTCTCCATTAAGCAGGATCTTTACTGTGCATTTATCTCCGGGCCAGCTTGAAATATCAAATTTCAGGAATACCTGTGAGGAGTAAGCATTGAAATCTATTGACGGTGTCTCTATCCATCCCGGAATTGAGGAAGTGCCGGTCTTGATCTCCCCGCCTGCTGAATAAACCTTATATCCCGACCATCCCGGCTGGATTGTCCTTGAATCCAATGAGCCTGAGATATCACTTGTTGAAGGCGAAGCATGTGATCCTGTTGCAAAACCTGAAAAATCTTCTGAAAAAATAATTGTTTGTCCGGAGGAATTAAGAGTGAAACACAGGAATAAAATAGCAGCAGACAATCTGGAAAGGAGCAGCGATGTTTTCATAAAAAACAATATTTGAATAATTAAACCTTTTAGCACTATGCTAATTTATTTAAAATTTACCTTAGAGCCCAAAATGTTTGAGAAAATTCTACTTTTGTAGAAATTTTACCAATTAACCTGCTAATGTTTTCTGCCGTGAAAAAATATTTTAAGCTACTCATTATTACCATTATTAGCGTTATGGCACTTTATTCGTGCAAGCTGAAGCAAGAAGTTGACAAATCGAATCCTTTCTTCAGTGAGTTTAACACTCCATTCAATGTTCCTCCTTTTGAGAAAATAATGGCAAAACATTATATGCCGGCATTCGAGAAAGGGATGGCTGACGGAAGAAAAGAAATTGAAAAAATTGTGAAGAACAAGGAAGAACCGACTTTTGCAAATACTATTGAGGCTCTCGACAGATGCGACGATCTTTTCATAACTGTCAGAGATGTTTTCTATGGCCAGGCTGAAGCTAATACGAATGATTCGCTTCAAGCCATTGAGATGGAAATTTCACCCAAAATTTCGGAATACGAGGATGAAAAGAAACTTAATCCTGAACTGTTCAAAAGGATCAAACATGTCTATGAAAAGAGGGCGGATAGCAATCTTACACCGGAACAGCTTTTTATCCTTGAAAATTTATATAAGGAGTATGTCAGGCTAGGGGCAAACCTCTCAAAGGAAGACCAGGAATCCCTGAAGAAGATAAACCAGAGACTATCTGTTCTGACTGTTCAGTATGACCAGAATGTTTTGGCTGAAACAAACAATTATAAACTGTTTGTCGGCGAGGACGATCTTAAAGGCCTACCCGAATCTCTTGTTGCTTCAGCAGCAGATATTGCAAAAGCAGCCGGACAGGAGGGTAAATGGGCGTTTACAACACAGCGTCCGAGCATTTTTCCCTTCATTCAGTATTCCCCTGACAAAGAGCTTCGTCATGAGATCTTCAATGCTTATATCAACAGGGGTAATAATGGCAATGAATACGACAATAATAAGATACTTGCAGAAATCATCAGTCTCAGGGCCGAAAGAGCCAAATTACTTGGCTATAAGAGTCATTCTGATATTGTTCTTGAACCCAGGATGGCAAAGGAGCCTGAAAATGTCTTTAACCTGCTGAACAGCTTATGGGAAAAAGCAATCCCGGTTGCTAAAAATGAAGTTGTGGAAATGCAAAAAATAATAGACAGGGAAAAAGGCAACTTTAAGCTTGAACCAGGCGACTGGTGGTATTATGCCGAGAAATTAAGGAAGCAGAAATATGATCTTGATGAAGAGGAGTTGAAGCCATATTTTAAGCTTGATAATGTGCGGGACGGAGCCTTTACTCTTGCCAATAAACTCTTTGGCATGACATTTTCGCCAATGAATGATGTGCCTCTTCCTCATCCTGATGCTCAGGCATTTGAAGTCAAAAAAGCTGACGGTTCGCACCTTGGCGTATTATATATGGATTTTTTCGCAAGGGCAAGCAAAAGGCAGGGAGCATGGTGTCTGACATACAGGACTCATAAAATGGATGCTGATCAGAAGGAAATTACTCCTGTTGTAACAAATGTATTCAATTTCTCTCCGCCAGCAGGAAATAAACCTGTACTTCTCACTATGGATGAGGTTTCCACAATTTTTCATGAGTTTGGGCATGCTCTTGATATGTTGAATAACAAAAACAGTTACAACACGACTTTCGTTGCTTGGGATTTTGTCGAACTTCCTTCCCAGCTTATGGAACACTGGGTTACTGAACCGGAAATGCTTAGCATCTATGCCAGACACTACGAGACAGGGGAACAGATGCCGGCATCACTCGTTGACAAAATAAGGAACAGCAGTTACTTTAACCAGGGATTCAGCAATGTTGAAATATATGCAGCATCTCTTCTTGATATGGCCTATCATACCCTCGAAGCTCCTGTTAATATTGATATCCAGACTTTCGAAAAGGATTATTTTACGAAACTGGGGCTGATACCTGAAATAGTATCTCGTTACAGGAGTACATATTTCACTCATATTACAGGGGGATATGATTCCGGCTACTATAGCTATACATGGGCTGCAGTTCTTGATAATGATGCTTTTGAGGCATTTAAAGAGAAAGGTATATTTGACAGGGCAACAGCTGAATCATATCTTAAGAATATTCTGGAAAAGAATGGCATAATTGATCCGATGCAGATGTATGTTAATTTCCGGGGTCATGAACCGGGAATAGAGCCATATCTTAAAAATCTCGGATTCCTTTAGACAAGGGTACAGAAAATTTTGGATCAGTTCTTGTCAAAGAAAGTCCATTCTGTCCTCATTGAGTACGATAAGTTACACATGCTTTTTCAGGAAATCCCGTTTTGTTATTTTATAATTCGGTTTTAATCGGCTTGTTTTTACACTCCGGGAAAGTATAATGAATAAAACTTCTTTATGTGGTTTAAGTGCTGAAGAGATCTTTAAGATCATTCAGCCGGGCGGTTTCACGAAAAATCATGCTTTGAAGATATCCCATCTTATCTACAAGAAGAGGATCCGGGATCTGTCATCAGTATCAGGACTGCCGGGAAAACTAAGAGATTTTCTTTCTCAGACCATGCAAAGCGGGCTCTATTCTCCTGAATCTTCTTTGTCGTCTTCAGACGGAACCACCAAGTATCTTTTCAGAACACCTGACAACAAGCTGTTTGAGACAGTTCTTATTCCTGATAAAAGACGCAATACTGTTTGTGTATCAATTCAACTGGGATGCAGGATGGGCTGTTCTTACTGCATGACAGCCAGGTATGGTTACCACGGTGACCTGAGCGCCGGCGAGATGGTTAACCAGGTAATCAGTTTAAATTCTGAGGTCAATGTAACACATGTTGTTTTCATGGGGATGGGTGAGCCTATGGACAATCTTGAAAATGTCCTGAAAGCCTGTGAAATACTGACTTCTGAATGGGGAGTCGCAATTGGGAAACGCAATATTACTGTATCGACAGTTGGAATTACCGATGCAGTAGTTGAATTCATAAGCAGGTCGGAATGCAATCTGACCCTGAGCCTTTATTCCCCCTTCCCTGAGGAGAGGGAAAAAGTCATTCCGGCAGAGAAAGCTTATTCTGTCAGGAAAACCATTGGAATAATGAAAGATCATCCTCTTCAGAAAAAAAGAAGGTTCAGCCTTGCATACATAATGATAAAAGGTGTCAATGACACTGATCGTCATCTGACGGGACTCATTGATCTGGTAAAGGGTTCAGACATACGGATCAATCTGCTTCCTTATCATCCGGTACCCGGCGACAACAACATTTCATCCCCGGATGACAGGATGATGTATTTCAAACACCATCTGGTCAGTGCCGGGATCTCAGCATCGGTAAGAAGATCGAGAGGGGCAGATATAAAAGCAGCATGCGGATTGCTGGCTTCAGATTTGGGGATGGGTGCATTGAACACAGCTAATCCCCGGGGTTTTCCTTAGGATTGATCAGCTGGAACATGTATTCATCAAGATAACCGTCGGCAGTCTTTACCCAGTCCTTCTTGATCCCGATCCTTGTAAAGCCCAACTTGGTGAAAAGATCCATGCTCTCATTGTTGTTTTCAAGTATGTTGCAATACAACTGATGCAGTTGCAGAGTTGTAAAACAATAATTTATAAGACATTTAAGCGCCATGGAAGCATAGCCTTTTCTTCTCTGTTTTTCGTTAGCAATAAGAATCCCCAGGCCAGCCCTTTTATGGAAGGGATCAAAATCGAAAAGATCAATGGTACCGATAGGCTTCTTTACCTTAATAAGATTGATCATTAACCTGAGCTGACCCGTTTCATAGATATTCTTATGGGAATTTTCAAGGTATCTTTTCAGAGTATATTTCGAGAATGGCGTCATAGTATTACTTATCAGCCAGAAAGAACCATTATTTTCCCATTCATACAGAATCTCAAGATCTTCCGGCTCAAGAGCCCTGAGTCTGATTTTTTCAAACTTCATTGCCGGGACATTTCTTTTATTTAAAAGCGGGTTCAGTTCTCTTTAATTTAGTGATGTCATTAAGATCGGCTTGATTGATCACATAGGCATCTGTAAATCCTTTATCCTTTACATTTAACAGGAATTGTGTTGCATCTGCATTATTATAGAAAATACCAACAGAGTACATATAAAGGGATTTTTCTTCAAAGCTCTTTAAAAACAACATCCCGCCCAGGTCCAGTTTGGCAAAATAACCAGGACTGAGTCTTTGGGCATTCTCTAAGAGCACTACACTGTATTTTGTGGCAGAGGCCATTCTGAGATGTTCAGGAGTGTAGGTTTCCTGACGCAGAACAATTCCGGTTTTTGGATCAACGATCCCGAATGTCACACGGCGATTGTATTTTCTGCCTTCCGGGTTATCAGATCCGTCACTGTTTGTATTTATGGCGGCAAAATTTGATTTTCCAAACGATTTCTTTGTAAATCTTGAAGCAGGAATAGCGGGAGATGTAAGATAATCGATAACTGCCTGAGCTCTCTTATCTGCCAGTGTCAGGTTGTATGAAACAGATCCTTTTGCATCCGTATAACCTGCGACCTCGATTTTAAGGTCCGGGTGATTTACAAGGATTGATTTTACAGCTTCAAGAGCTGAGCGGGCTTCGCTGTTAAGATCATATTTATCGAATTCGAAAAGTATATTAGTGATTGCAAGGAAGCTTTCGCCGGTTTCAACAGGCGTAAGCTTTGAATTTACAGCCATGTACTGGCTGAGGAAATAAAGTGGCAGGCTCAGACTTATTGTGTCGTTTTCATAGCCTTCATGGCTCACGTATAGTTTATATTCGCCTGGTTTGAAATCAAATTTGAATGTACCGTCGTTGTTCAGGGGCACTGTTTTTATGAGAGTTCCCTTTGCAGCATCGGTAAGTCTGAGTTGGGCTTTTGAAGGTTCAACCTGCATTCCGTCTGCGAGAGTGACTGATCCTTCAGCGGTTGTAAGCTCATCAGCCGGGTCAACACCCACGATCGCATAGATGTTCCTTTCTTCGGATTTGTCGTCATAAATGCTTGCAACAAATCCGGGCGCATTGTTATTGAGAATAAATGAGGTATTGGCAGCAGTTGTATTGAAGGCGTATGGCATAGCTACAGGGTTCGTCCAGTTGCCGGCCCTGATAACGGACCTGAAAACATCGTAATCACCCATGCTGACATGTCCGTCGGAACTGAATATAAGGGCTTCATTGTCAGGGTCGAAGAAGGGAGTATCTTCATTATACGGGGTGTTTATCCTTTCGCCCAGGTTTACTGGATTATCCCATGATCCGTCAGGTTTTTTCTCTGAGACCCAGAGATCAAGTTCGCCGAATCCGCCCGGCCTGTTGCTTGCTATATAAATTGAATTAGCATCAGGAGTGATGAATCCATGTGATTCCCAGTAAATTGTGTTGACAGGTCTGCCGAAATTCCGGATCCTTGACCAAACTGTATCACGTCTTTGACTGAAATACAAGTTGCCGTCATCCCCGTCATCCATAAATAGCACCAGGGTTTTGCCGTCGCCCGTGATTGAGTTTGAATATAGTCTGTCATATCCTCCGAGTTGTCGAGTGATGTCCCTGGGTTTTTCCCATTCTTTACCTTTCCATGAGCAGAGGATCCGGGTTTTGTCTTCTGTTTTCTGAGTGAAAATAAAAACAGAATCATTCTTTGCCAGGACCGGGTTGCAGGCTCCGGGGTAATCACTCAGCCATGGAGCAAACAGGTCTGAAAGAACCCTCACAGGTTTCTTTTTCATTTCCATGGCATATCTGCAATTTCTTATCTGGTTATCAATATATTCTTCCGTGAAAACCTCACTGTCGCTAAGTCTTTTCTTCATGAGGTTGTACTGTGAAACCGCCTTTTCAAGACTGTCGTTTGCATGATAGGCAAGAGCAAGGTACATGTAAGTATCAAGAGGAGCCTGTTCTCCATATTCATTGTAATCTTTTCTTTCATTGACTACGTTCTTCGATGCTTTTTCAAGAAGCAGAAGGGCATCCATCTTTTTACCTTCAATATTCAGATAACAGATACCGAGTTTGGCAGCAAGGTTGCTATTTTCGGGATAGGCATTATAAATAGGTTCGTAGAGGCTTGCAGCTTTGAGATAATCCTTATCATAGTAGAATGAAATATCTGCCTGCTGTATCTGTTTGTTTAGTGCTCTTTTATCCTGCGATAAAGCTGGATTGAGACAGTTAATAAGCAGGAGAACGATCAGGGAGTTTTTTAACAGTGTATTCATTGCCTGGATACTTTTTTTACGAAGATATCATCGGGATATCCTTTTTTTAATAGAGACTGTTTGTAGGCCAATGCCTCTTCCTTTGTTGCAAAACGGCCGGTAGTATACCTGTAGAATTTATCCGTTTCATTATACATTACTTTCATATCCGTAATGTGCCTGAAATGGCTGATATCAACAGGATTATAAAGTGCCATTACCTGAACGGTATAATAGAGAATGTCAGTATCTGCTTCATCCTGGTCGGTAATATCATCAACTTTCATATTCCTTATCAGGATGCTTGAATCAATTGAAGTTACAACGGGGATCTCATTCAGATTGATCTTTTCATATCTTACAGGTATCAGGGAAGAGTCCCTTTCAAGTGTGATGTCAATATTTACTATAGGTTCCCTATTGTCTAATACTATGGTCGTATCCAGCGATTTTGGAAAATAACCTTCAGCTGAATATATGAGTTTATATTTTCCCGGAACCGCAAAGGCGCTATACATACCTGTTTTAATATCGGGAGAGCTTTTATATACTGTATCCCCTGAAATTTTGTCCAATACTTCGATCAGGTACATCTTATTTGCAGACAAAGCCGTATCGTTAAGAAGGAACTGCCCTGTGATCTCATATATCTGATTTACGTCAGGACCTTCAAGGCCTATATAGAAGATGTCTCTTTTCTTATAATCCGTTTTCATTGAATAGAAGGCATTCATTCCATCATTGAAAGGCTGAAGGAATTTATCGTCATCCGTTGTATTTATAGGGGATCCCAGATTCTGAGGAGTATCCCATCCAGATGCGTTCCTGCTGCATTTGAAGATATCAAAACCTCCCATTGAATTATGTCCTTCCGAAGAGAAGAATAGCATATTCCCATCAGAAGTAATAAAGGGATTATCCTCATTGTAAGGAGTGTTTACATTTGCTCCGAGATTGACAGGAATGCCCCAATCACCGGATGCATCCAATTCCGAAACAAATATATCGAGGCCTCCCATTCCACCCTCCCGGTTGCTTGTAAAAAATAATTTTTTGCCGTCAGGAGAGATAGCTGCATGAGATTCGTAATATTTGGTGTTTATGTTCTTATTGAGTTTGACAATAGGAGTCCAACTTCCGTTTACATATTCCGATGAATAGATATTTCCATCGAAATTATCAGTTTTATAAAGGTATAATTTGGTGCCATCACTGTTAAGCGAACATGAAGAACAATCTTCGCCGGCTTTCAGCTGACTTGTAATATCAATAGGAGGCTGCCAATTGCCTCTGATCTTTTTAGAGAACATAATGACATTTATCAGACCTCTGCGTTCAGTATAAACTATTGTGTTGCCGTCATAGCTTATTGCAGGATTCTCATTTATTGCCCCGTCAGTAAACTCTTTTGCCAGAAGTTTTTGCGTTATACGTGTCGGGTTATTTTTAAATTCAATGGCATTTTTACAGGCTTCTATTTGCTGATCGGCAAATTCTATATTTTGCATGCCACCTTTTTTTTCATAATCTGCCGAGAGTTTTTTGAATGTCTGGAAAGTGTTTAATGCTTTTTCAAGTTCATTGTTTATCATATAAGCTTTTGCAAGGAAAAACCAGGCATCGAGAGGAGCGCGTTTTTCTTTGAATGATCTTGTCTTTGCATTATAGCTTGCTTCTTTAACAGCTGCTTCAAGATATGGGATTGCTTTATCTTTCTCGTCGGGAATGCCGAGATAGCAGGTTCCTATTTTGTAAGATATATTCATGTTCTCCGGATCCTCCAGAATAAGATAAAGAGGATTTGCCAGCTCGTATTCCTCGTAAACATAATGAGACTCAGCTCTTGTGAAGATGGCTTGCATCTCTTTCCGGGACTGAGTGTATGATGAAGCTGAATAAAATATCAGAAGGATAGACAATAAAAGGAAACGCGGTATTTTTACTCCGGGATTCTTCATATATCATATTTTGTAAAAAACGAACTGTTCATTTTGCCGGCTTATTAATGTTTAAAGGTAATTTTATAGATATCCTCTTTCCCTTCTCCTGCCGGATCCTTGTTTGTTGAATAGTAGCCGGCATTGCCATTTTCGACCGGCATAAAAAAGATATTGTCATCAGGGGTATTGATTGGATAACCCAGATTTGAAGGCTTGCTCCACAGACCGTTAGACTGGAGTTCAGAACGGAAAAGGTCATACCCTCCCATGGTTGAATGACCTTGAGAACTGAAGAAAAGGATCTTTCCGTTATTAATAAGAAAGGGCCTGTCCTCATTGAATTGCGTATTGATTTCCGGGCCAAGGTTTACCGGAGGGCCCCAGTCGCCATTGACTTTTTTCGATAAATAGAGATCGAGACCTCCGAATCCTCCGGGTCTGTCAGAGGCGAAGATGAGTTGCTCTCCGTCCTCAGTAACAAATCCGTGTGATTCCCAGTATCTTGTGTTTATATTTTTATTGAGTTTTACCGTCTGGCCCCATGTTGTCCCGTCATAGGTACTTGTAAAAATATCACTGTTATAGTTATCATCTTTGGAGAGGTATAGTATCTTACCATCCGATGACAGACATGAGATGTATATGTCGCCCTCAGTCTGCAGCTCTGGGGTTATATTGACCGGAGGACTCCATTTATTTCCGACAAGTTTTGAAAGCATTATGGCATCATAAAACTTAAGGGCAACCATAAAGGCGAATGTTTTGCCGTCAGCTGATATAACAGGATTGAAGTTTGATTTGTCATCATTGAAGAGAGGGCCGAGATTTTCCTCTGTAAATGATACTGGCTTTGAAATATAATCCTTTGCGATGTCGCACGATTTGATCTGCTGGTTGATAAAATCAATATTCTCCCTGTCGTCAGGAAGAAGTGTTTCGGAGTATCGCATAAAAGCTTCTTTTGCATTATCGAACTGGTAATTTATAAGGTAAGCTTTTCCGAGCTCATATAATGCATCATAGGGCGCGGAGTACTCAGTGATGCTTCCCTCTTTGATCTTGGCGGACAGATTCTTTGATGCTTTTTCAAGGTAGTCTATTGCAAGGTTCTTCCGACCTGTAATATTCAGGTAGCATGCGCCAATACGGTAAGCAATATTCCCATTGTCAGGAATCTTTTCATAGAGTTGAAGATAGCAGGGCAGGGCGTCCTGGTAATCCTCATTAAGAAAAAAATACTCAGCTTCGAGAAAATGCTCCTGGAGTTGAACTATATCATCCTGGGCAGACAAGTAACAACAAAGAATGGCTGAACTTATAAAACAGGCAAATATTCGTTTGCGCATGACTTACATGTTTTGTAAACAAATTTAGAAAAAAATAACTGAAAATGCCATCTCATTGTTTTATTATAAATTACTGAAACTGACTCTCTGAATTTATTATTTTTTCTCTTTATCTTTTCTTCTCCGGAGAATTATTATAATCAGCATTGTAAAACCAGCAGCAAGCAAGATCCACCATAGGAAGCGGGGGCATACCTTTTCTCCTTCAGCATCTGTCGGAGGAGGTGTTTGATCCTCATCCGCAGCAGGCAGTACAGGTATTACTGTCATCGGAACGGCATTTTCACTTGCCTTTTTCTTCATTGCGGCAAGGGCTTCCTGCTGTTCTTTGTCAGCAGCTACCTTACTGTATCCTTTATCCCCTTTTCTTCTCAGCTCCGGATTATCTCTTGTAACTGACACTTCTGCATTAGCGGTATTTCCATAAGGATCTGTCAATCTGAATGTTATTCTGTTTTCTCCTTCAAGCGGGGTCATAACGTATGCAAAAGTAGAATCGGTTAATGAATAAGTGTCAGTGGAAACCAGCGTATCGGCAGCCCTGTGTTCGATTACAAGTGTTGAATTTGGTTCCACTTTTAGCGGGAAAGTCAGTTGTTCATCCCTATCAACCAGTACCTCGTTTTCTGAAATCACTTTAAGATATGCAGTAAAATCGCTTTTGGCAAGGAATGTATCAGGGAGTCTGAATGTATCGGAAGGATTATTCAGTGGTATAGTAATATTAGTCCGGAGTTTTTCACTTCCTGCGGATTCATATATTATATCGTAGTTGCCCTGCCGGGTTTGAAACTCAAACTGGCCTGATACGGGATTAGTAAAGGCAACAAGCGACCTGTCGGGGCTTTTTGTATCTGTGGCACTAACCTTGACTGCAGCATTGACATTAGCACCCCGGGCTAGTCCCATTACAAAGAAATTCCTCGGGTGATCTTCGGAAAAGATTTCAATGCGGTAGATGTCCCTTCCTCCGTAACCTGCCGGGCTGTATTTTGAGAAATATCCTGCATTTCTTGTTTTCACAGGCTGGAAGAAAAGATCATCGTCTGTAGTGTTAAGCGGGTAGCCGATATTCACAGGTTCAGACCATTGGCCGTTGTCGAGAAGGCTTGACCGGAAGATATCATAGCCTCCCATGTTGAAATGGCCCCTTGAACTGAAATAGAGAGTTTTGTCATCTTCACTCAGGAACGGAGTGTCTTCATTATACGGTGTGTTGATCACAGGTCCCAGGTTTTCCGCCGGTCCCCAGTTTCCCGTATTATCTCGGGTAGAAACGTAAATATCGAGGCCGCCCATACCTCCTTTCCTGTTGCTTGTAAAATACAGCTTCTGATTATCGTGAGAGATAACAGCATGGGATTCCCAGAATTTTGTATTGATGTTGTCATTGAGCTTTTGAATCGGACTCCAGGTCCCATCGGAAAAGACCGTTGAAAAAATATTACCGTCATAATCCTCAGAGTTGTAAAGGAACAGTGTCTTTCCGTCTTTTGAAAGGCTTGAAGGATAAATATTCTTGTCGATTTTCAGGATCTCGTTCATATTTACTGGTTTTGTCCAGGCACCATTTTTTTTGACAGAAAAAAGCAGTGCATCGTAGAAGGGTTCACTTCTGGAGAAGATAAGCATATTCTCATCACCTGAGACAACAGGATTATATTCCGAGTTATTTTCATTTATCGTTTTTCCAAGGTTGATTTCTCTTATAAACAGTGGTTTGTTCATCAGTTCCTTAGCATTGAAGCATGCTTCTATCTGACGGTTGACAACGACCGAGTCATATATTTTAGGATCAAGGTTTTTCTTGAAAATCCTGTAGGTTTCAATTGCTTTGTCGATCCTGCCTGTTATCCTGTAAGCATCAGCCAGGTGATACCAGGCTTCCCATGGAGCTCCCGTTTCACTGAACCGTCCTTCCTTATAGGCAGGGTTAATATTCTGAACGGCATCTTCCAGGTAGCTGATCGCTTTTTCCTTTTCACCAGGAATATTAATATAACACTGCCCGATCCTGTATTTGATATTGGCATTCGAAGGATAGTATTCAAGAAGCTGGAGATATGCCGGAAGCGCTTCCTTGTAATCTTCAAATAACACCCAGCTTTCTGCATCATAAAAGATCATTTTGTTCCGGGCACTGCTCTGTGATAAAAGATCAGTACCGGACAGCAAAACCAAAAGGAGTGCAGGAATGAAAAATTTCTTTATCATAT